>CETI01024009.1_pt1 | contig 138054 bp, 145 predicted proteins | sample 361441 | NCBI WGS metagenome assembly CETI01 (sample SAMEA2622478, study PRJEB7988) | marine metagenome | biome: marine biome (ENVO:00000447); feature: deep chlorophyll maximum layer (ENVO:xxxxxxxx); material: "saline water (ENVO:00002010), including plankton (ENVO:xxxxxxxx)" | depth 90 m | reverse complement strand
CTTTAATTGAATTTTTTAAATTTTATTTATATCTTGGGACTTTGGATCTTTATAAGCTTTAATAAATAGTAGACTTCTTGATTTTTTGCAAAAAATTAGCAATTTTTTTGGTAATAATAGCCTTATTTGACAAATTATCTTCAATAATCTTAATTATTGCACTCCCTATGATAATTCCATTGGATTGTTTTTTTAAAACCTTTACATGACTGGGTTCGGATATACCAAAACCTACGCAAACAGGCTTCTTCGTCTTTCTTTTAACCTTATCAATAAATTTTTTTAAATTAATATTTAAACTCTTTCTTGCTCCAGTTACTCCAGTAACTGATACCAGATAAATAAATGAATTAGAAAGCTTAGAAATAATCTTAATTCTTTCTTTTGTGCTTGTAGGAGCAAGAAGATATACCAGCTCTATTCCGGCCTTATTGACAGCTCTTTGAGTTTCTTCAGCTTCTTCGGGTGGTAAATCAACAATTAATACTCCATCTGCACCAGACTTTTTAATTGATTTCATTATTTTTTCTAAACCGTACTGAAGAAATGGATTGAAATATCCAAAAAGAATTATCGGTGTTTTATATTTTAGCCGAAATTTTTTTACTAAGCTTAAGGCATCATCAATATTTGTGTTATTTTTTAGTGACCTTTCTGTTGCCCTTTGAATTGTAGGACCATCGGATATTGGGTCTGAAAACGGAATTCCAAGTTCTATGATATCCACTCCATTTGTTGCAAGAGTCTCAAGTATTTTGGAACTATATTTTAGATTTGGATCTCCAGCAGTAACATAGGAGATGAAACACGCTCTATTATTCTTATTGGATTCTAAGACCGTATTTAATAATTTCATTTATAACTTTTCCTTACTTAAAAAATCTCTAACAGATTGTAGGTCTTTATCGCCTCTGCCTGAAAGATTAACAATAATAGATTGGGATCTTCTCATTTTTTTAGCTACTTTCAAAGCATAAGCAAGGGCATGAGCAGTTTCTAGTGCCGGTATAATACCTTCCTTCTCAGAAAAGTATTGCAACGCACTAACGGCTTCTTTATCATCGATAGATTTATATGAAATTCTTTTGATATCATTAAGAAAGGAATGTTCTGGTCCAACTCCAGGATAGTCTAATCCAGCGGAAACAGAATGGGTTTCATCAATTTGACCAAACTTATTTTGTAGCAGATAGGTTTTGCTTCCATGCAAAACTCCCTTAGATCCTGCAGATATACTTGCAGAATGCAAGCCGGTATTGACTCCACTTCCTCCTGCTTCAACTCCAACCATTTTGACCTTTGAATCATTTAAGAAGGGATAAAATAAACCTATGGCATTTGAGCCACCTCCGACACATGCAATAAGAAGGTCGGGGAGCTTTGATTCGACCTTAATTATTTGTCTCCTAGTTTCTTGACCGATTATCGATTGAAAATCTCGAACTATCATTGGGTAAGGATGAGGGCCTGCAACACTACCAATTATATAGAAAGTTGAGTCAATATTAGTGACCCAATCTCTTAAGGCTTCATTGAGAGCATCTTTTAAAGTTTTAGACCCAGAACTAACTGGTATTACTTTTGCCCCAAGTAGCTCCATTCTTTGAACGTTTATTGATTGTCGACGTGTGTCTAGTTCACCCATATAAACCTCACAATCTAATCCTAAAAGCGCACATATTGTTGCTGTTGCAACTCCATGTTGACCGGCTCCAGTCTCAGCTATGATTCTTTTCTTACCCATTGCTTTTGCAAGAATTGCTTGGCCAACAGTGTTGTTTATTTTGTGTGCTCCTGTATGAGCTAAATCTTCACGTTTTAAATAAATTTTTGCACCTTTTAAATCTTTAGTTGTTCTCTCTGCAAGATATAAAGGGGTGGGTCTTCCGACAAAATCCTTCAATAAACTGTTAATTTGATTCTTAAATTTTTTGTTTTTTTTAATTTTTTTATATTCTTTTTCTAATTCATCTAAAGCAGGCATAAGCGTTTCTGAGACAAACTTTCCACCGTATTCGCCAAACCTACCGTTTTTATCTGGAAATATTTTTAGATTTTTTTTCATTGTTTAATTAATCTTACTATAGTTTCTAGTTTTTTTATATCCTTTGTTCCTGGAGTTTTTTCGACACCAGAACAAATATCAAAGAAAGAAGTATTAGATTCTTTAATTGCGTTATTAATATTATCTATAGATAGACCTCCAGATAAAATAATTTTTTCTCTATCTACTATTTTGGAAATTAAGCCCCAATTAAATGATTTCCCTGTCCCACCATATAGATTTTTATCAAAAGTATCAAATAACCAGTATGTTGAATTTGAAAGGGTATATGAATGATCTAAGGTATTGCTAACCGAGAAAGCTTTAATTGTATCAAATTTAATTTTTTTAATGTAATCATTGTTTTCATTTCCATGAAGCTGTATTAGCTCTAGATTAAGCTCATCTCCTATTTTATTAACCTTGTCTATTGACTCGTTAACAAATACTCCAACTTTCTTAATTCTCTTACCTGCTAATTTCTCACATATAATTTTTGCCTTTTCAGGGAGTATGTATCTAGGGCTTTTTTTATAAAAAATAAAACCAATAAAATCTACTTCTAGGTTAGCGCAGAACAAAGCGTCTTCAAGGTTAGTTATTCCACAAATTTTTACTTTATTCATCTTTTATTAAATCCAAGTAATCAAATTTCATTCTATTTAAACTAAAATTCTCATTGATATTTATTTTAGCTGAATCCCCCAACGATGATAATTTATCTTTATTCTCATATGCAAAACTAATTTTTTTTGCAATGTCATCAATATCCTCTGAATCTACTAAGTAGCCATTAATTCCATCTTTTATAAGCTCCTCAGTCCCTGAATTTTTCGAACCTATAACAGGTACCGACCTAGCCATACTCTCTATCGCAACATTCGGTAACCCTTCTATCTTAGAATTCCAAGTTCTATTGCATAGAATAAAAGCGTTTGCTAAATCATAGAACTTGTGGATATCCTTCCTTTTAATACCCCCAGGAAAGAAAACATTATCTTCTAAATCTAATGATGCAACTAATGATTTATATTTTTCTTTATAACTACCTTCGCCGACACAAATATATTTAATATTTTTATTTCTTATTTTTCCAAGGGCTTTAATAACGAAATCCTGGCCTTTTCTCGGTAGGAGCCTAGACACAGTTAACAAAATAAAAGTATCTTTATCTACCTTATAGCTTTCTTCTAAAGATAAATTTTTTTTTCGTTTAACAAATTCCTCATCAATTCCATTATAAATTAATCTAATTTTTTTAGATGAAAAAAATTCATGTTCCTCACTCATTAATCTCTTTGTATTTTTACTTACCGCAATAATATATTTTGAATTTTTATATAGTCTTTTTAAGAAGAACTTTGAAAAGAGACTTGAAAGATTTTTTCTTTTTATAATTGATTCAATTCCAGAGCCAGCAACCCTAACAATTTGATCTATATGCTTTTCATTCAATAGGCCACCAATTATCTCGGCCTCTTCTCCCAAAAAAAGAATTTTCTTTGGCTTAAAAGTATGAATAATCTTTTTAATTTTTATTAATCCATGTAGGTATTGTAAAAGAGGAATTTTTTTAAAATATTCTCCGCCGATAAAATTAATCCTATGAACATCAAATTTATCAAATTTTTCAGAATCTTTCTTTCCATAACTAGGGCAACAAACCATTAAGTTATTTTCTGAGCCTAATATGTCAGCAATCATCTTGGACGAAGTTGCAATTCCACCTTGAAAAGGCGGGAATTCATGAGTGTATATTAGAATATTCATTTTTTAATTATATTGCATTATATGATATATAAAAGGTTTCGAATTAACGGTATAATTCTCTTTAATCTACGGAGGATATAATGATAGGTGGAATAGGTGTCGGAGAATTAGTAATTATCTTGGTCATTGTTCTTTTGATTTTTGGACCTAATAAATTAGGCGATGTTGGATCTGCTATAGGCAGAGGAATATCTGGATTCAAAAAAGCAATGAAAGATAAAGATTCTGATGAAAATAAAGACGAAGATAATAAAGTTTAATCAAATCTTTTGAGCTAACTCTATTAAAACACCATTTAAACTTTTTGGGTGAGCAAATGCTACTAGAGTATTGTTAAGACCTTCTCTTGGTGTGTGATCAATCATTTCAATATTATTTTCTTTTAGGGATTTTATTCCAATTAATATATCATCAACAAGATAGCAAACATGATGCATACCTTCTCCTCTTTTATCCAAAAATTTAGAAATCGAGGAATCAGGAACAACAGGCTCAAGAAGTTCAATTGCTGTCGATCCTGATGATTCTGGTAACAGCATGATAGCTCTCACTCCCTGATCAAGAACAGTCTCATCATGTTCAATTTTGAGACCTAATGTTCTTTGGTAAAGTTCTGCTGTGTGCGATGCATTATGTACAGCAACACCTATATGATATAAACTTCCTACTTTAAATATTTCCATAGCAATTTAATTTAAATCATTCACGGCGTTTCATCAAATTATTTTATAATTTTCATCTAATTTTTTTGAAATTAGCATAATATCCAAGCCCTTTAATGTGGGGTTGGTATTGTTATTATTAAGTATTTCAGCAACAGTTTCGGCTAATTCCTCTTTAATCTCAATCCTAAAATTAGCTTTTTTACTGCTTTTTCTTATAAAAATAATTTCTCTAATTAAGTCGTAACAAATAATATCTTTCCTTGTAATTGCGCCTGATCCGTGACAAACCGCACAATCTTCACTAACAAGACTTGATGTTCTATTTCCAATTTTTTGGCGAGTCATCTCAATAATCCCAAACTTAGACATTGGTAGTATGGAATGTTTGGCTTTGTCTTTATTCATTGAATCTTTAAAAACTTTAAAAATTTTATTTCTTTCTGACGAATTTTTCGCATCTATGAAATCTATTAGTACAATACCGCTAAGGTTTCTTAACATCACCTGATGAGCAATTTCTTTGGCAGCATTTAAATTAACAGTAAGATTAGTTTCTTTTTTATTATTTAAACTTCTTCCTGAATTAACATCCACAACAGTGAGACCCTCTTTCTCTTCAACAAGCAGAAAAGATCCGTTTTTTAAATTTACTTTTTTATGGAATATTCTTGATATTTCTTTATCAACTTTATTAATATTAAATATATCTTTCTTACTTGTAGAAAGACTAATTTTTATGCTCCCTTTGTTGCGACCGGAGTTTGAGGTTTGCTTCTTAAAGTAGTTATATATTTTTCTTGAATCAACTTGTATTTCACTTGTGTCATCAGTTAAAAGTTCACGATATATGTTTTCAATTATATTGTTTTCTTGATGAATAAGGGTTGGAATATCGCTTGCTTTAAAATCATTAATTATTTCTTTCCATTTTGCTTTAGTTTGTCTAATATCTTCCTTGATATCCTTTAACTTTTGGTTCTCAGCTGATGTTCTAAGTATAATCCCAATATTTTTTGTTGAAAATTTCTTTAAGGTTTTGAGCCTCGATCTTTTTTCTTCGTCTATTATTTTCTTTGAGATTCCAAAAAATTTGGGTTTAGCAATGATGACACAAAATTTTGAAGGTAATGCGACAAAATCAGAAACCTTAGGGGCTTTTCTAGGGTCATAATCACTAACGCACTGTACTAAAATAAAATTTTTATCTTCTGTCTTGTATGAGTCTGAATAGTCAGTATTAAAATCTGCTTTTAATGGATGAAAGTTTGACAAGAAAGCATTTTTATTCTCACCAATCTCTACAAAAGAAGCCTCAATGCCTTTACCTGAGAGATTTTTTTTGGCTTTATATATATTCCCTCTAATAGAAGATTGTTGATTTGCGCTATCAATCAAAAAGTAAGTCAGTTTCGAATTATCAATTACACCTACTTTTATTTGATCGAGCGTCTCGCTGATTATAATTTTTCTCAATTATCTTTCTTTAATAAACTGATTATTTTTTTTACTAGTACTTCTGGTTCTAATAATCCGTTCTCTAATTTATTTACTAATTCTTTAAATGTAGCAGTTTCTTTTGTTTTTTCCAATTCGTTTCTCAACTCCTTTTCTACCATTGTATTTAATTCAGACAACTTTCTTGTATTTCTTTTCTTTTGTAATGACCCATTTAATTCTTCATGCTCCTTAAAAGCCATAATCTCGTCTAATAATTCATTGATTCCAACATCATTTTCTGCTTGTGTCGTAAGAACATTGGTTTTCCGAGATGAGGAATCATGTTTAAGAGATATCATATATTCAATTTCTCTAGCTAATTTATCCGCTCCACTTCTATCTGCCTTGTTAACAATAAAAATATCTCCTATTTCCATTAATCCAGCTTTCATGGCCTGAATCCCATCTCCTGCCTCAGGAACCAGTGTTACTAATACTGAATCAGATATCTTTATTATATCTAGTTCAGTTTGTCCCACACCTACTGTTTCAATTATTACTATATCCATTCCAAAAATATCAAATAATTTTATTATGGAACTTGTACAGCTTGAAAGACCACCAAGGTCGCCTCTACTTCCAACACTTCTTATAAAAACTGAGCTGTCTAGAGAATGTTCTTGCATCCTTACTCTGTCACCCAAAACTGCTCCCCCAGTAAAAGGGCTACTAGGGTCTACAGCTATTACACCAATTTTAAGATTTAAATTTCTTAACTTTTTTATTATTTGATTTGTTAGAGTGCTCTTTCCAGCACCAGGAGGTCCTGTAATTCCAAGAGTGTAAACATTATTGGGTATTTTCTTAACGGAATTGATTATCTTAAAAATTGAAGAAGAATTACTTTCTACTTCGCTAATAAGCTTGGATAGACAAACTCGGTCATTTGACACTAAACCCTTAATTAAGTCTTTAAAGCTCCTTTTCATTACCCTTCCTGATAATTATATCGAAATGTACCTTTTTTACTTCAGAAACAGAAAGCCTTTGTTGTTTTATAAGATTCATGTCGGATAGTCTTTTATCTTCCTTCACTTCTTTAAGGCTGATTTTTCTTTTTAAAGTTTGTTTCACTTTTAGGTCAACCACGACCCATTTTGGGTCTTTAGTAGTTGGATCTTGATAATACTCTTTAATAACAGTTGTTACTCCTACAATCTCTTTACCTTCATTACTATGATAAAATAACACTAGATCTCCCTTTTTCATCTTTTTGAGATTGTTTCTAGCCTGATAATTTCTTACCCCGTCCCAATATGTTGTATCATCCTTGACCATTTCATCCCATGAATATTTATAGGGTTCTGACTTAACTAACCAATATTTCATAAAAATAAATTTAATTTATTAATTAATTTTTGTAAAATGTAATATGATGATTTTAATTCCTGCAATAGATATAAAAGATAAGAAATGTGTAAGACTCTTAAAGGGAGATTACAGTAAAGAAACAATTTATTCTGAGAATCCCTTGGATGTCTCAAAGAAGTGGGTAGAGGAAGGAGCTAGCCTAATTCACTTAGTTGATTTAGACGGGGCGTTAGAAGGTAGCAGTATTAATTTCCCTTTAATTGAACAAATAGTTAAAAGTAGTAATTGTAAATTCCAAGTTGGAGGAGGTATTAGAAATATAGATACTATAGAAAAATATTTATCTATAGGTGTTGAAAGAGTTATAATCGGAACAGCAGCCTTTAAAGACAGTTCCTTCTTAGCTAAAGCATGTCAATTATATGGAGAAAGAATTGCAGTAGGGCTTGATATTAAGGATGGTAAGATAGCAGTTAGTGGATGGAATAAGAAAATTGATATAACAATGGAGAATGCTCTATTAAATTTTAAGAGGGTGGGTGTGAAAATGGTTATTTTAACTTCGGTAGATAGAGACGGAACCTTGGAAGGTTTTAATGAGGATTTAATTCAAAGCTATCTTAAAATATCAGATATTCCAATGATTGTTTCCGGAGGAGTAAGAGATTCAGAAGATTTAGAAAAAATAAGTAGGTTAAAAAGCAATAATATTTTCGGTGTTATATTAGGAAAATCCTTGTACGAAAATCGAATTAACTTTTCTAATTGCATAAAGGTGTACCAGGATGTTAGCTAAAAGAATAATACCTTGTTTAGATATTAATAAAGGGCGAGTGGTTAAAGGAGTTAATTTCGTTAACTTGATAGATGCAGGCGACCCTGTAGAGATTGCCGAAAGATATAGCAATGAGGGTGCAGATGAAATAACATTTCTAGATATTACTGCCTCAAACGAAGAAAGAGAGATTATGATTAATACAGTTGAGAAAGCGGCCGAGAAAGTCTTTGTACCCCTAACAGTTGGTGGTGGAGTTAGAAAGTTTGAGGATATCAGAGACCTTCTTCGGGCTGGAGCAGATAAGGTCTCAATAAATACTTCCGCGATCCTTAATCCTCAATTAGTAACTGAGTCAGCTATGAAATTTGGGTCACAATGTATAGTTGTAGCAATTGATATTAAGAAAAAAGGATCTGAATGGGAAGTGTATACTCATGGTGGGAGAAATCCTACAGGTTTAGAATGCATGTCTTGGGTTAAAAAAATGGAGGAGCATGGCGCAGGCGAGATATTATTAACTTCCATGGATAAAGATGGTACTAAAACTGGTTATGATTTAGAAATTCTTTCAAAGTTATCTGAAACTATAAGAATCCCGATAATTGCGTCTGGTGGAGCAGGAACGTTAGGACATATTGCAGATGCTTTTACTGTTGGTAGAGCGGATGCTGCACTTTGTGCTTCAATTTTTCATTTTGGTGAGTATAAAATAATAGATGTAAAAAAATATCTTTCAGAAAAAGGAATTTTGGTAAGAGAATGATCAATTCAAGAAATAAATCAGAGTTTAACGAGAAGCTAACTTTGTCTCCATATGCTTCCTATAGTATCGATTCTAAAGGAAGAGTAAAGAGAGAGAGGAAGTGCATTTACAGAACAGAGTATCAGCGAGATCGAGACAGAATATTGCATTCAAAATCTTTTAGAAGGCTAAAGGATAAAACTCAAGTCTTCTTGGCACCTTATGGTGATCATTTTAGAACAAGGCTGACCCATGTTTTAGAGGTTGCTCAGATATCAAGAACTATATCAAGGGCTTTGGGTTTGAATGAAGATCTATCAGAGGCAATAGCTTTGGGCCATGATCTTGGTCACACTCCATTTGGTCATGCGGGAGAGCAAGCCTTGAATAAAATTCACAAAAAAGGTTTCAAGCACTTTATGCAAAGTTTAAGAATAGTTGAGTTATTAGAAAAGAATGGAAAGGGTCTTAATTTGACTTACGAGGTGAGAGATGGAATTTCTAAGCATTCCAAGGGTAAAGGGCCAATAATTAACAAAAGGATAAAAATACAAACCTTAGAGGGACAGGTGGTTAGATTGTCAGACATCTTTGCTTATTTTACACATGACTTAGATGATGCACTTAGATCTTCTTTAATAAAGAAAAAAGATATTCCTATCAAGTTAACTAGATTTTTTGGTGATAAGCATTCAGAAAGAATATCGAAGGTAGTATCAGATACAGTTACGAATACTATTGCGGCTGACTATAAAGATATCGCTATATCCAAAGAGTTAGAAACTAATTTAGTAAATATGAGGAGTTTTCTTTTTGAAAAGGTTTATTATAATGAAGAAATAAAAGCTAATTTTGACAAAGCTAAGCAAGTGCTGATAGATTTATATTCTTTCTTCTTAAGCAATAAAAAAGCGCTAAGGGAACTTTATAAATTTAGCAGTGGCAACAATGAAGATGATTGCTGTGATTTTATAGCTGGAATGTCAGATGATTTCGCTTTAGAAATTCATAAATCAATATTCGTACCTAAGAAATGGTCTTTTGTTGGTTTTAAAGTTTAGTTTTTGAGATATGAAAAAAAATTTAGGTTCTGTTCCTTTTTTAAATTCCAAACCCCTCACATATTTATTTGATAAGGGTAGTTACCCTGGTTATAAAACTGAATTTATGTATCCCTCTAATTTATTAGATTCCTTATTAAGTGAAAAAACTTTTCTTTCTTTAATATCAATAGCTGATCATTTTTCTGATAAAAGGATTCAATCTTTAGACCAATATTGTATAAGCGCAATTGGGAAAGTCGATAGTGTTATTCTTGTTGCAAGTTCTAATATAAATAAATTACAAAAAGTATATTTGGACCCTCGCTCAAAGAGTGCAAATATTTTATTTAAAATAATACAAGAAGATTTTGTTAAGAATAAAGTTGAATATGATTTCTTGCGCCCTAATATTGCTAATTCATATGAATCTAATACTGGACAAATAATAATAGGAGATTTGGCGCTGAAATATGTATCACAAAAGCCATCAAGTCTAAAAATTTATGATTTATCTGAGATTTGGTTTAAAGAAACTTCTCTTCCATTTACTTTTGCAACATTTAATTATTATAAAGAGAAACCAGGGACTGATGAAGTAAAACTGTTAGATGATTCTTATAACGAAGGGATTAAAAACGTTGATACTATGATTAAGGATTTTATGCTTAAGTATGAATCAAAAGTTGATTTAAAGCTGGTTGAGACTTATTTGAAAGAACGAATAGTCTATGAATTATCAAAAGAACATTTGGAAGGTATAAATTTATTCAATAAATTATCAGAGAAATTTGCAAAATGGGAAAAAAGAAGTTTTAATAACATACTTTAAATATGAAAAAAATTATTACTTTAGGTCATAGTCCAGATGCTGATGATGCTTTCATGTTTTATGGAATTTCTAAAGGCATTGTTTCCTCAGAAAAGTTTACTTTTAAGCATGTAATAAAAGATATCCAATCTTTAAATTTACTCGCAATTGAAGAAAAGATTGATACAACAGCTGTTTCTGCACATGCATATACAAAAATTCATAAGAAATATAGGGTAATGGATTGTGGGGCTAGTATGGGAGATGGATACGGTCCAATTTTGGTGTCAAAGAATAAATATACATCAGAGGAAGGACTTAAGATTGCTGTCCCTGGCAAGCTAACATCAGCTTTTTTGCTCCTACAGCTCTATTCAAAAAATGCAACATTTATTGAATATGATTTTGACCAGGTTGTTCCAGCAATTCTTGATTCAAAAGTTGATGCAGGTTTAATAATTCATGAAGGTCAGATTACCTACAAGGATCTTGGATTAAATTTATTGTTAGATTTGCCAAAACTCTGGAATATGGACTGTAAGTACCCTATACCATTAGGACTTAATGTAATTAGCAGGTCTTTAGATTTAGATGTGCAAATTGAGATTTCAAAAATGATCAAAGAAAGTATTATGTACTCTCTTTCGAATGTTGAAGAAGCTCTTGATTATGCGATGGAATTTGGTAGAGGAGTATCTAGAAATGTTGCCAGAGAATTTGTTTTAATGTATGTAAATCAGGATACTGTTGATTTTACTAGTAGGGGCATTCATGGACTCAAGTATTTTTATGATTCAGCTTACAAAAAGAACCTTATCAAAGATAAAATTGAATTAGATCTTATTTCAACCTAAGTATCTTTCCGTTTATCATAGACATTTTTAGATTATTCTTTTTTGAATGGATGATAGATAGGAATGGGTCTTTATTGATAAGTTCAAAGGCTATAAGATCTGCATTTTTGTTTATTTCTATTGATCCTACTATTCGATCTAGACCTAAAGCTTTTGCTCCTCCGATAGTTGCCATATCAATAATTTTTTTTTCAGAATTCTTTGATACTATCTTTTTTGCATAAAGATATAGAAAGTTGATTTCGTCCAAAAAATTAATGGAAAGGTTGCTTGATAAGCCGTCAGTTCCAATTCCTGTTTTTTCATATTTAGAAAAAAATTTAATATTAGGAAGATTTTGATTTAGATACGCATTACTTCTTGGGCAGAGAACTACTGGATAATTACGGGTTTTTAATATTTCTAAATCTCTTTTAGTAAGGTTGTTCATGTGAATTAAAGCAATTTCTTGTTTGTCAGTGTTTAATTTATCCAAATATTCCAAAGGTGTACTTTTGTTATTGGATAGTTTTGTTTGTTTCATTAATTTAGATAATATATTTTTTTCCAAGTTATTCTTTTGTCCCTTGGCATATTTTATTTCTTCTATGCTCTCTGATAAATGAATTCCAAGATCAATATCCTTTTCTTTTGCGAAATTCATGACTTTTTTTAAAGATTTAGAATCAAGCGAATATATTGAATGAGGAAATATTCTTGGGTGAAAAAGAGTATTTATTTTTTTATTTAATATCTTTTGTAGAAATTTCTTATCAAGATTTCCAATTGTAGAATTTGTTAGCTCATAAAAATAAACTGTTCTTATCCCACTATTGATAATAGGTTCATAGTCTAATCCATTATAAGAGCTAATCTGACCAATAGTAGTTACGCCAGAATCTATCGATTCTTTTATAGATTTTTTCACTGAAATAGGAATTTTTTTGTTATTAAATTTTTTCTTAAGATCTATTATTTGACTCAACCATTCTGTAAATGAGTTGAATGGCTTTAATAATGATTGTGTCCAATAAAGTTCCAAGTGAACGTGAGCATTAATAAAACCTGGAAGTAAAACAGATTTTTGCAAATCAATAATTTTATATTTACTCTTGTTTAAATCAGAGCTCGAAACAATATCAATTATCTTGCTATCTTTTACTATTACTGCTGAATCTTCAATGTAAGATTGGTTAGGAGTGAGAATATATTTTGCTTTAATTGCTTGAATCATTTTACAGGCTTAATTTACCAGAACATATCTCTTCAACAGGACCTTCCATTGTTAAATTATATTCTTTGTCTATTGTAATATATAATTTTCCACCAGGCATTAAGACTTCAACTCTTTCATCTAGTAAGCCTATTTTATACCCAACAGATACTACCCCACACGAGCTACTTCCTGAGGCTAATGTATACCCTGCACCTCTTTCCCATATTTCAATTCTAACTTTTTTCTTTGAAATGATTTGTGCAAATTGAACATTTGTTCTATTGGGAAAAAATTTGTGATTTTCTATAAGTCCCCCAAACTCAATTGCATTCTTAGGAGATACCTTGTTCTTGAAAATAACGCAATGAGGGTTTCCAACACTCACAGCAGAGTAGGTGAACTCCTTATTCTTAACTTTTAGTTTTTCTCTTATTGAAAACTTCTTTTTAGTTTTTACCGGCACCTTGCTAGAATCAAAAATAGCTTTACCCATCTCAACTCGAACAGATTTAACGACTTTATTTTTTATAATTACTTCACTTTGTACAAGACCACCTTTTGTCTCTATAGAAAAAATTTTCTTCTTAGTATAATTATAATCGTAAACAAATTTTGAGAATATTCTTAAGCCGTTGCCACTTTTTTCAGCTTCAGAACCGTCTGGATTATAAATCTTTAAACCAAAGTCAGCTTTCTTTGAATTAATTAAAAGTAATATTCCGTCTGCCCCAACTCCATAGTTTCTATGGCAAATATTTGATATACGGTTTTTCGTTAGCTTAAAATCAATTTTTTGTGCATCTAATACTATATAGTCATTTCCTAATCCATGAGATTTAATAAAATTATTCATGATTTATTAATATTAAACCAATAATTACTGATAGCCGAGGAAAATTGTAGATAATTATTTCTTTTTTGTATAGAATTAATCAGATATTCAATTAGGGGGTTTTGAAATGATTGAAGATTTATATAATGTAAAAGATAAAGTTGCTGTTGTTACTGGAAGCTCAAGAGGCATAGGTAAGCAGTGTGCTTTAGCTTTCGCGGAAGCTGGTGCAAAATTAGTTCTAAACTATGTAAGTAATAAGGAAGCTGCTGAGATTACAGCTGAAGAGATTGCTGATTTAGGTTCCGAGGCTATTGTTGTTCAAGCAGATGTAAAAGACTTTGAAGCTTGTCAGGCATTGGGGGAAGAGGCTATAAAGGCTTACGGACAGGTTGATTTCCTTGTTAATAACGCAGGAATTAACCGAGACATAACTTTTAGTCGTATGTCACAAGAAGAATGGAAAGAGGTTGTAGATACTAATTTAGGCGCTTTGTTTAACATGTCAAAATCTGTTGTCCCACATATGAGAGATGCAGGTTCAGGTGTTATTGTATCAATTTCATCTATTATTGGTGAAACTGGAAATATTGGCCAGTCTAATTATGCTGCAACGAAAAGTGGTATGTATGGATTTACAAGAAGCCTTGCTAGAGAGCTAGCAAAAGACAACATTAGGGTGAATACAGTTTCACCTGGTTTTGTTGAAACTGATATGCTTCACACTGTTCCACCTGATCTTTTAGCCGGTATTAAGGACGAGATTCCTTTAGGTAGATTTGGTTATGCAGACGAAGTTGCCCTAGCTGTTCTATATCTTTGTTCACCTGCCGCGTCATGGATAACAGGTACGAATATGAGCATCAACGGCGGACACAATATGCTGTAAAGCTTAATATAAGGGGAAGGGTTCTTCCCCTTATATTTACTTTAATACACCTAAACAAATGTATGTGAAGGTAAATCTAGAAAATACATAAAAATATATCCTATAATAATAGAGGTAAACCCTAGAAGTGATATTAATGATACTTTTAGCCCACTTAAATTATATGTGATTCTTAGTTGTATCAGGGAAAAGTAAATTAGCCATGAGAAAATTGAAAGCGCTGATACAGTACCAAACCAGTATGTTCCAATCTGGTTTTTAGAAAGGAGAAACCCTAAAACTAAACCAATAGTCATTAGTGGGAAAGAAGTAATTATTAAATTAAAGTTAATTTTTTCAATTAATGATAAGCTCGGCATTCTTGATATCTTCTTAACTTTTTTATTCTTGAAATTTCTATGCTGATATATAAACATTATAGAAAAAATTGAAGAAATGAGAAGTGTTGTATGGGATAGAATATTAAGTAAAACGTGAATGATTAGGATTCTATTGTTATAGGAGGAGCCCCCATCCTCATTGCTAATCATTACTAAAGGCACTGTTAAAATAAATGCCACGGGAGAAATAAAAAAACAATATAAGTTTTTAATGTTTTGTCTTATAAAGATTAGTGCAAAAGTGGACAGTATGAAAGATGCTACAAATAAAGTTATTTCAATATTTCTTTGTTCAAAATCAACCGTCTTATTTATCAACAGTAAAATTTGAATTCCTATTGCTGAGGTAAAAAGCCAATGACTAAATCTGGCAGAACCTATTTTTCCAGAATAAATGTAATAAAGTGATAAAATAAATGAGATGAAATATAAGATTGGAATTATTATCAACAAGTTTTAAGCTACCCCACTTTCTTCATTTATATAATTTTTATATAATTCTTGATTTAATTCATCCAAATCTCCATCAAGAATATAGTCGAGTTTATGCAGGGTCAAATTTATCCTATGATCTGTAACTCGTCCCTGTGGGAAATTATATGTTCTAATCTTTTCACTTCTATCTCCACCTCCAACTAATAGTTTTCGTGTTTTTGACATATCCTGTTCTTTCTTCCTTTCTTGTTCTTCGAATAATTTTGCATTTAAGACTCTCATGGCTCTTTGCCTATTCTGATGTTGTGATTTTCCATCTTGGTTTTGAACAACTATCCCTGTGGGTATGTGTGTTATCCTCACAGCAGAATCAGTTTTATTTACATGTTGACCACCAGCACCAGATGCCCTATATGTATCAATTCTTAAATCTTTTTCATTTATTTCAATTTCAACTTCATCTACCTCTGGAAGTATCGCTACAGTAGCTGTAGATGTATGGACTCTTCCGCTCGTTTCAGTTGACGGAACACGTTGAACTCGATGTACACCACTTTCAAATTTCATAAATGAGTATATGTCTTTACCATTAATTGAAGCTATTGCCTCTTTTACTCCACCGAGACCTATCTCGTTTTTGTTAATAATTTCCATATCCCACTTTTTTCTTTCACAGTAACGCAAATACATCCTTAGAAGATCACTTGCAAACAAAGCAGCTTCGTCTCCACCGGCACCTGCTCTAATTTCAATAATTACATCTTTTGAATCTAGTGGATCTTTTGGCCTTACTTCGAATTTAATCTTATCTTCAATTTCAGCTAAGTTTAAATTAAGTTTGACAAGTTCTTCTTCAGCAAGCTCTTTAAATTCTTTATCATTTAATAATTCATTATTTTCTTCAATTGATTGTTCAATCTCAACAAGATCCTTATATAGCTCGACTATTTCGTTTAAATTACTTCTTTTCTTTGATAATTTAATTATCTCATCGGTATTAATATTCGAAGAATTCAATTTCTCATCAATTTCGTCGACAGTTTTTTTTGCTATTTCTAGCTCTTTTCTTATTTTTTTTTCAATCATATAAGAAACATTGCTTGTAAAGCTCTCACTTTTGGATAAAATTATATCATGGATATCATAGATATCCTTGATAAGAAGGTTAAGGATACCGTAGAAGCAAAAGTAAGACTAGAGGAAAAGTTAGTTAATTTAAAGAAAAGTATAGAAAAATTAAGTAATGATAATGAAGAGTTAAGAGTTGAAAATGAATCTTATAAGAAAGAAATAAGATCTGCTCTTGATGAGTTAGAAGAAATTATTCGAGATTTAGGAATTTAGTGAAAGATATACATTTAAGTTTTCAGGAAACAAAGTTAAGAATAGAGACTGAATGTAGTGATGAGATAATAGATAAAATTGAAGAATATATAAGTCTTAATTATTTGAAGCACAATCTTTCAGATCCAACTATACCTAGATTGACAGTATCTAATATCCTCTTAGTTAATGCAATTTACGAGATTCTTTCCTTAGAAAAAGAAAAGGAAGAATGTAGTGAAAGAGTCAATAAAATCTTGTCAAACTTTTAGTAAGGATTCATTAAGGTCTTTTTTAGTTAAGAAAAGATTAAATATGAGCGATAGCGAAATTGCTATTAAGTCCAATTCTTTACAAGAACTTTTTTTAGAAAAAATTAGTTCGGACAATTCAATTCATTCGATAGCTTTATATTCTTCAATTAATAAAGAAGTAAGAACAGGTTGTATCCACAATAATCTAATACTAAATAATAAGAAGATTTTTTATCCAAAAATAGTGGGAAACAATCTTAAATTCGTCGAGTCGAACAATCTTAATGCTTTTTCGGTAGGGAAATTTAATATTATGGAACCTGAGAGTGATAAATATGCTCTATTGGGAGATATTGATTTATTTGTTTTACCTAGTGTTGGGATAGGTTCTCTTGGCAAAAGATTAGGATATGGCGGCGGATTTTACGATAGGGTTTTATCAAGTACAAAAAAAGAAAAAATTTGCTCGTTTATTTATGATTTTCAAGTTATTGAGAATTTTTTTGGAGAAAATCACGATATTGAAGCATCTAAGGTATTTACGGAAAAGAGAGTTATATATTTCAATTAAAGGGAGATAGTTATGAATATGGTATTAATAATTAGTTGTATAGGTTGTTTACTTGCAGGGTTTCTTATTTTTTGGTTAGCAAATAAGAAAAACCTTGTAAAAGATATTTCTAAGATGAAAGATGAATCTGAAAAGATAATAAGTACTGCAAAAAGCAAAGCTTTTAAGGTGGTTAAAGATAGCGAAAAAAAAGCTAGACAGTACAAAGAGAATCAAATTAAAAAAGTTAAAGATGAAGTTTCATTGATTAAAAAGGAAGTTGAAGTAAAGGAAAAAGAGATTCTAAGTAAAGAGGCCTCATTTAAAGAATCGCAGATTGAAATTACAAAAGCAGAGGCAAGATTAGAAGTAAAAGAAAAGAACTGTGATGAGTTAGAGAAGAAATATATTCAAAAAGAAGAAGAGTTAGAGAAGATATTGGAGGATGCTAAGCAAAAGATTGAGTCTATTTCGGGTTTGTCTCGTGAACAAGCTAGGGAAGAGTTAATTTCAACTGTAGAGGATGAAGCAAGAATAATTTCAGCCAGAAAGATCAAAGACATAGAAGATAATCTTAATGCTGACGCAGAAAGAAAAGCTAAAAATATTATTGCAATGGCAATTCAGAAATATGCAGCTTCATATACATCTGAAAAAACTTCTACTGTAGTTAATTTGCCGAGCGATGATATGAAAGGAAGAATTATTGGAAGAGAGGGAAGAAATATTAGGACCATCGAATTAAAGACAGGCGTTGATATCATTATTGATGATACTCCTGGGATTGTTACTGTATCATCTCATAATCCACTAAGAAGAGAGATTGCTTCTCGTGCGATTAAAAAGTTGCTTGATGATGGAAGAGTTCATCCTGGAAGAATTGAGGAGATTGTAGACGAGATAGAGGAGAAGCTATCTGAGGAATTACAGAAACTTGGTCAGGATGCAATTCTGGAGCTTGGATTAAGCAATATGCATCCAGATTTAATTACTTTGGTAGGTCGGATGAAATATAGAACATCGTATTCTCAGAATATTCTAGATCATTCACTTGAGGTAGCTCAACTTTGTGGAGTTCTAGCTGGTGAAGTTGGATTGGATCCTAAAATAGCAAAAAGAGCTGGCTTACTTCATGATATAGGAAAGGCTGTTGACCATGATATGGAGGGTAGCCATGATGATATCGGAGCTGAGTTAGTAAAAAAATATAACGAGCCAAAAGAAGTTATTGATGCTGTAGAGCTTTCACATTCGGATAATCCATCAAGTCTGTACTGTCTATTAGTTCAGGCATCAGATGCAATTTCAGCAGCAAGACCTGGGGCAAGAAAAGAATCATATGAATCTTATGTCAAAAGAGTTAAAGAACTTGAAGATATAGCATCTTCCTTTAATGGAGTAGATAAATGTTTTGCTATTCAAGCGGGAAGAGAGGTAAGAGTGATGGTGGAGAGTGACAAGATTAATGATGATGAGGCTACAATATTGTCACATAATATTGCAAAAAAAATTGAGGATGAAGTTTCATATCCTGGCAATGTTAAGATTACAGTCGTTAGAGAAGTTAGAACTTCTGCAGTTGCCAACTAAAATTAGCTATCTTTAATTGCTATTCTCGCAGCTGCCAATCGTGCTATTGGGACTCTAAAAGGAGAGCAGCTTACATAGTCTAATCCAATTTCATGACAAAAATCAATTGAACTTGGGTCGCCACCATGTTCTCCGCAAATTCCTACTTTTAGGTTTTTCCTTGCCGATTTCCCTTTATTTAAGCCTAGTTTCATTAATTCGCCTACACCTTCAATATCAATTGATGTAAAAGGGTCTTTGTCTAGGATTTCTATTGTTTTACCATTAAGTTCAACTTTTTCTTCTAGATAGTGGTTGATAAATTTTCCAGCGTCATCTCTTGAATATGCAAAAACCGTTTGGGTAAGATCGTTTGTACCAAACGAAAAGAACTCTGCTTCTTTTGCTATCTGATCTGCAACTGTTGTTGCTCTTGGTACTTCTATCATTGTTCCAATCATATACTTGATTTTTTTCTTACCTAAAACCTCTTTGGCTGTTTCTTCAATTATATTTTTCTGCACTTTAAATTCTGTGACCATTCCAACAAGTGGAATCATGATTTCAGGTACAACTTTAATTTTCTTTTTTGATACCTCAATTGCAGCTTCAAATATTGCACGAGCTTGCATGGCCGTTATCTCGGGCATAGTGATACCAAGTCGACAACCTCTTAGCCCTAACATTGGATTGAATTCGTGAAGCTCTTCAACTCTCTCAAGTAACAGCCTCTTTTCATCTAGCTTTTTCTTTTCATTCCCAAGTATCTCTAATTCTCTTACCTCCAACATTAACTCTTCTCTTTTTGGAAGAAACTCATGCAGTGGTGGATCAAGAAGACGAATAGTGCATGGGAATCCTTTCATCGTTGTAAAGAGCCCAATAAAATCTTCCTTTTGCATTTTTTGAAGTTGGTTTAAATATTTAATTCTATCTTTTGCATTAGTTGAAAGAATCATGTCCTGCATGATTTTAATTCTATCTTCAGCAAAGAACATATGCTCTGTTCTACATAGTCCAATTCCTTCAGCGCCAAACTTTATTGCTACTTCAGCATCCGCTGGAACATCTGCATTTGTTCTAATTTTAAGTCTTTTGAATGCATCAGACCATTTTAATATGGTAGAAAATATAGAATATCTTTCTGAGGAAACCTCTTTCATATTGCCCTGCATAACTTGTATAACTTCTGAAGCAACAACTGGAATGTCGCCTTTAAAAACTTTCCCTTCGAATCCGTCAATAGATATATAGTCACCTTCATTTACAATCTCATCGTCAACACTAAATGTTCTAGATTTAAGATTCACTTTAATTTCTTCAGCTCCAACCACGCAGACTTTTCCCATTTGTCTTCCTACCACTGCTGCATGACTAGTTCGTCCGCCTCTTGCGGTTAGTAGCCCACTAGCAGCTGACATGCCATGGATGTCATCTGGACTTGTTTCTTTTGTAACTAAAACGACGCGTTTTCCTTGCTTGCTTAGCTCAACTGCTGTTTGGGCATCTAGAGCAACTAATCCTGATGCAGCACCAGGAGATGCAGCTAAGCCTTTAGTAAGAATATTGAATTTTTTCTTGTCGTCAGGATCAAAGATAGGGAAAAGAAATTGTTCTAGATGTTCCGGTTCGACCCTGCTAATAGCTTCTTTTTTTGTTATTAGGCTTTCTTTGACCATATCACATGCAATTTTTGCCGCCGCAATTCCTGACCTTTTTCCTGATCGAGTTTGTAAAAGATAGAGAATTTCGTTTTCTATTGTAAATTCAAAATCCTGCATATCTTTAAAATGTCTTTCTAAAATTTTTGCTGTATTTACTATTTGATGATGTACTTTATTCATTTCTCGTTGCATAGCTTTAATTAACTTTGGAGTTCTAATTCCTGCAACCACATCCTCACCTTGCGCATTAAGGAGGTACTCAGCAAATAGTTCTTTTTCACCTGATAGTGGGTCTCGAGTAAATCCAACACCTGTTCCACAATCTTCACCCATATTTCCAAATACCATAGACTGTACGGTAACAGCTGTGCCTATATCAGCAGGAATTCCATATTTTTTTCTATAAAAAATAGCTCTTTTATTATTCCAAGATAAAAAAACCGCATTAATTGCTTTTGCTAATTGATCGACTGGATCTTGAGGAAAAGATTTTTTTGTTTTGGACTTCACTAATTTTTTATATTCTTGAACAAGGCTTTTTAGGGAGGATTCGCTTAATTCAATATCATGTATTACTTTCTTTTTCTTTTTCAATTCTTCAAGTTTTTCTTCAAACAAATCTTTGTCAACATTTAACACAACATCTGAAAACATTTGGATAAATCTTCTGTATGCATCCCATGCAAATCTAGGATTTTTGGTTTTTTTTGCTAAGCCAACTACGGTTTTATCATTAAGACCCAAATTTAATATTGTATCCATCATTCCAGGCATCGAAAACATTGCACCTGATCTTACAGAAACCAGCAAAGGATTTTTAACATCACCAAAACCCTTTTTTGTCATTTTTTCTAGTTTTAATAAATTCGCCTTTATTTCTTTTGATATATTTCCAGGAGTTTGCTTTTTATTTTTATAAAACATGCCGCAGACCCTTGTTGATATAGTGAATCCAGGAGGAACATTTATTCCAATTTCTGTCATTTCAGCAAGTCCCGCGCCTTTACCGCCCAGGATTTCCTTCATTTTTCCGTTTCCATCAGCTTTTTTATTTCCAAAATAAAAAACATTTTTCTTATTTTTCATAACTTAAACTTCTCCTAGATTTCAGATAAATTTATGAATCTTGATATAAGATTTTTAATATTTGTTAAAAGATTTACTCTATTTTCTTTAACTTTAATATTCTTATCCATTACAAGTACATTCTCAAAGAAAGCTTCTAGGGCAGGAGAGGTCTCAATGATGGAATTTAATGTGGAAGCTGGAGAATTCTGCATGCAATCACTTGTAAAAAAACTCTTAATCGACAAAAATTTCTTATGTAGTTTTTGTTCGTTAGGGTCAGTAAGTAAATTAGTATCAATTTCTATTTCTTCATTATTTTTAACTATATTTTTTAATCTTTTGTCTACCCCAATTGCTACATCAAGGTTTTTATTTCTTTTAAATTCAGAGATTAAATTAGCTTTTTTCTTTAGAGAGTCTATGTCAATATAAGGCGAATCAATGTTTAATATTGAGTTGATAATATTTGTTTGGTATCCCATATCGAGTAAATAATTTTTTATTCTATCAATAAAAAATTCTATAGCATTTATTCTACTATCTTCTCCAACCTTTTTATTAGAATTTTTTTGAAAACAATCAATAGATAGATTTACCAAATTAATTAAATCCAAATTTTTCTGTAGGCTCTCAGCTATTCTAATTATACCTATACTATTCCTTCGAAGTCCATACGGATCTGAACTTCCAGTAGGTATAAGACCTAAGCTAAAACAAGATGTGATTGTATCAAGTTTATCGGCGATACTAATAATTTTAGCTAAGTTATTTGTTGGTAAAGCATCATTCCTACTTTTTGGAAGATAATGCTGTTCAATAATTTCGGCTATATTTTTATCAGTCTTTTTATAATAATATTTACCCATTATTCCCTGAAGTTCTGGAAATTCGTATACCATTTGAGATGATAAATCTGCCTTAATTAAGTTGGATATATCCACCAGCTCTTTTTTGTTTACTTGGCTAGTGATGTCTAATAGCTTAGTCAGTTCTTGAGATAATAATAATATTCTTTCAGATTTATTTTGATAAGATCCAGCTCCGGCAATAAACGTGGTAAATTCAAGTTTTTTCTGTATAGTTGCAAGTCCGAGGTTCATATCTTCATTGAAAAAGAATTTTGCATCATCAAGTCTTGCTCTAATAACCTTTTCGTTACCAGAAATAACTGTTTTTTTATCAAGAAATGGAGAGCCCGCAACGAAAATAAATTTTGAGTCAAGCTTTTTAAGCTTTTTATCTTTAAAGACAGGAAAGTATTTCTGATGATTCTTCATAACAGATATGTTCACTTCTTTAGGTGTAGTCAAGAAGTCTTTATCAAAGTTCCCAATCAGAACATTTGGGAATTCTGTTAGATTAGCTACATGATTAAGTAAATCTTCGTCAATTGGAACATTAATCCCTAATTTCTTTTCAATAGTAGCAATTTGCTTATGAATACTTTTCTTTCTCTCTTCAAAGCTAATTTCAACATAAGATCTTTTCATAAATTCAAAATATTCATTATAAGAAAGAATCTTTTTTCCTTTGTTGTTAAAAAATCTGTGACCAAGAATTTTATTCTCATTGTTTATTTCATTAAAATTAATTTTTAGAAATTTAGAATCAAAAAGCAGAAAAATATTTTTTATTGGTCTGATGAATTGAAAACTTCCAGATCCCCACTTCATAAACTTTTTATTTTTGATTTTATTAATCGATTCGCTTGTTATTTCTTTAAGTAATTCTGTAGTATCTTTTCCTATTATTTTAACATTTGCACCTATGAATTCGCCGCTTTCTTTTTTTACTATCTCAATATCATTACGATCTAAATTATTTTTCTCAATAAAAGCTATTCCAGGTTTTAAAAAAACTCCTTTTTCATCTATGGAAATTTTTTTAGGGGGACCAACTAAATATTTTTCTATGTTTTTTTGTTTCTTATCAAGACCCTCAATTGCAATTATCAGCCTTCTTGGTGTTGAAAAATGAGCTATAGATTTATAAGGTACCGATTTGTCTTTTAGACTATTTTTAAAATTATTATGTAGTTGTTCAGATAAGTCATTAACGAGTCGCGCAGGAATCTCTTCTACGAATAGCTCTAATATAAAGTTTGAGAGTTTCTTATTTTGTTTCATATATTTTTATATACAACCCAGCACATTCTTTTGCTAGCTCCCTTATCTCTAGAATATATCTTGCTCTTTCAGTAACACTTATACTCCCTCTGGCATCCAGAAGGTTAAAAAGATGGGAACACTTTAAGCAGTAATCATAAGCTGGTAAGGGCAAGTTGTTTTTTATTAGATTTAAGCATTCTTTTTTTGATTTTATAAAGAAATCTTCCAGCATGGAAGTGTCAGCTACTTCAAAATTATATTTTGAGAATTCATATTCTGTTCTATGGTGTATTTCCGAATATTTAATATTATCAGACCATTTTAAATCATAAACACTGTCAACTTCTTGCAGGTACATAGCAATTCTTTCTGTACCATAAGTTATTTCTACGGTTACAGGATTTAAGTCAAAACCACCTGCTTGTTGAAAATATGTAAATTGTGTAATTTCCATTCCATCTAACCAAACTTCCCATCCCAGCCCCCATGCACCTAATGTAGGAGATTCCCAGTCGTCTTCAACAAATCTAATATCGTGCTTCTTGGTATCTATGCCTAAATACGTAAGACTTTCGAGATATAAATCTTGAATATTATCAATTGAGGGTTTTATTACAACTTGAAACTGATAGTAGTGCTGAAGTCTGTTTGGATTTTCACCATATCTTCCATCAGTTGGCCTCCTACAAGGCTCTACATAGGCGGCGGACCAAGGGGTTTCGCCGAGACATCTTAAAAAAGTTCCAGGATGAAATGTTCCAGCACCTTTTTCTAAATCATAAGGCTGAAGTATAACGCAGCCTTTATCTGCCCAAAATGTTTGTAAATTAAGAATTATATTTTGAAAATTCATAAAAACTTAATGATATCATCAAACTAAATCTAATTCTATTTGATTTCTCTCTTTTATTTGAATAATGCATTCTTTAGAGGATTTCTTAATCTTCTCTATATTTTTTTTGGGTTTGTTTATCTCAAATAGGCCAAGATTAATGTTCATTGGATCGATCTTCTTATTGTCGCTATTTGAAATATATTTTGTTAGGCATCCTATGGCGCTTGTTGAGGGAAATACAATTGGTTCTTGTTTCTTGAGCACCCTTATAGAATTAAGCCCTGCAATTAATCCCATTGCAGTAGATTCTGAATATCCTTCAACCCCAGTTATTTGGCCTGCAAAAAAGATGTATGGATTTTTTTTGCTTTGAAGTGTATTGAGAATAGTATTCGGAGAATTTATATATGTATTCCTATGAATACTTCCAAATCTTAAGAATTCAGCATTTCTTAAAGCAGGAACAATTGAGAAAACATTTTTTTGATCTTTAATTTTCATTTTAGTCTGGAACCCAACTATGTTCCACATGCTTTCGTGAGAATTTTCTTTTCTTAATTGAATTACTGCAAATGGCCTTTTTCCGGTTTTAGGATTTAAAAGACCAACTGGCTTCATTGGTCCAAACCTCAGAGTATCAAAACCTCTTTCTGCCATAACTTCAATTGGAAGACATCCTTCAAAGTATTTTGGTTTTTCAAATTGATGAAATTCTATTTTTTCCGAATTTATTAAAGCTTCATAAAAGGAATTGTATTCTTTTTCATTCAGAGGGCAATTGATGTAATCACCTTCGCCATCCTCATACCTAGACGCTTTAAAATAATTCTCATTGTCTAAACTTTCTGCTGATACTATAGGTGATATTGAATCGTAAAATGACAAATTTTCGTTTCCTATGAATTCCTCGATACTTTTCGTAAATTTTTCACTTGTTAAAGGACCAGTGGCTATTATCAAGGGAGATTGCAAATCTTTAGGTATTAATAATACTTCCTCTTCAAAGATTTCAATTAAAGGGTTATTTTTTATATTCGTTGTTACGTATTCTGAAAATTTTTCGCGATCAACAGCAAGTGCGCCACCAGCTGGTATTTTTGACCTTAGGGCTGATTTTATGATTAGGGAGTCAAGCTCTAACATTTCAAGTTTCAGTATTCCAGAAGCTTTATCTTCAGAAATCGACTTGAATGAGTTGCTACAAACTAATTCTGCAAGATTGTCAGATTTATGTGCTGGACTATATTTATTTGGCTTCATATCATAAAGATTTACTTTAATATTATTTTTTGCTATCTGATATGCTGCTTCACATCCGGCTAAACCCGCACCTATTATTGTTATTTCGTTTAAATTGTTTTTCAGGTTAGTTCACCAATAAAAGAATTTTGAAATGCTTGTTTTTTTGTTATTTCTACTATCCTGCCAATGTATTTTTTATCTATATCTTTTATATAAACAGCTTTATTCTGAGAAGTTCTTCCAAAAAATTCATTTGGATTATTTTTTGTTGCACTTTCAACTAAAACTTTATAGCTTTTATTAACTTGCTTAAGATTATTTTCTAAAGATATTTCTCTTTGCCTTGATTGTAATAAATGTAATCTATCTAAAGCTACATCATCATTTATATGAGTGTTCATTAGCTCACCAGGCGTTCCAGGCCTAATTGAGTACTTAAAAGAATATATTGTATCAAATTTAATTTCTTCAATTAAATCCATTGTTTGTTGAAAATCTTTTTCGGATTCGTCAGAAAATCCCACAATTATATCTGTGGACAAGCTTAAATCAGGCATTGCTTCTTTTAGCTTTTGAACACTATCTCTGTACCACTCTATACTGTAGGCTCTCTTCATTTGCTTTAAGATTCTATTTGATCCTGATTGGACAGGTAAATGAAGCTGTCTGCAAACCTTTGAGTTTTCTTTCATTGAACTAACCATTTTAGATGTAATATCTCTAGGAAATGAAGTAGTAAAACGAATCCTTTCTAAACCATCAAGCTCTTGTAGATAGTCTAAAAGATCGTGAAATCTTTCACCTTTATATTTCCAAGAATTTACAGTTTGACCGATAAAAGTAAGCTCCTTGGCACCTTGGTTTATTAAAAGTCTAGATTCTTCTAGTATCTCTTTTAATGGTCTATTGATTTCGTTCCCTCTTACAGTAGGAACAATACAGTAGGCGCATTTTTTATTACAACCTTGTTGAATTGAAACAAAGCCATTAACTTTTCCTTCCTTATGATAAGGATTAATTTTAAACACTTCTTCAACGTCCATAGAGGTATTTATTTTTCTATGACTCGCAGATTCTTTAATATCGAATACTAGGTCTCTTAGCTTTGGGATTTCTCTTGGACCAATTACAAAGTCTAAATGAGGTATTTGTTTTATTAATTTCTTTCCATATAACTGTGCTACACATCCAGCCATACCAATAATAAGATCTGGATTTTTAATCTTTAGTTTTTTATATTTTCCTACAGCGCTTACCGCTTTATGGTCCGCTTTCTCTCTAATAGCACAAGTGTTAACAATTATAATATCAGCATCACTAGGATTTTTTACTGGATTAGCAGATAATGAATTAATAATTCTATCAGAATCATATTCATTCATTTGACATCCATAAGTTTCTACAAATATAGATAATTTTTCCACTATAAAATTTTAACAATCTTTCTTTCTTTATCAATAGGAATTAACCAAAATATTGACTAATAAATTTTAATTTAGTAAGCTTTTTAACTCAAAGGAGAAATATTATTTTAGAATGGACTAAAGATATTAATGCTAAACAATGGAAGACTTTCATTGCAGCTTTTTTCGGATGGACCTTAGATGCAATGGATTTATTGCTTTATGTCTTTGCATTTAAATTTATTGCTCAGACATTTGATATCTCAGGAACTCAGGCAGCTTTATTATTCAGTATAACTTTAGCTTCTTCCGCTTTAGGAGGAATGGTTTTTGGTGTAATCTCGGATTATGTTGGTAGAGTTAAAGCGTTAACTTATTCTATATTAATATATTCTCTCTTCACGATGCTGTCTGCTTTTGCGCCTGATATTATATTTTTTGTAGTTTGTAGATTCCTGCTGGGACTTGGTATGGGCGGAGAATGGGCATCTGGAGAAATATTGGTTGCTGAGAGTTGGCCAAAAGAACATCGGGGAAAAGTAGTAGGGATGGTTCAAAGTGGATGGGGTTTTGGATTTATTTTAGCCGCAATATTGGCTACATTTGTTCTCCCTATTGAAACTTTTAACCTCAATATGCTTCCTTTCGTATCAACCGATTTTCCTGTTGAAAGTTGGAGAGTTTTATTCTTCTTAGGAGTTATTCCAGCATTCTTAGTCTTTTATGTTAGAAGGGTTTGCGAAGAGCCTGAAATATGGAAAAAATCTGCTGAAAAAAGACAGAATACAAAACAAGAGTTTACTTTTTTTGAAATTTTTAAATCTGATCAAATTAGACCAATGCTTATTAAGGCAACCTTACTTACAAGTTTTTGCATGATTTCCTATTGGGGCCTAAGTTACTTTGTCCCAAATTATCTTGCTAGTCCTATCTCAGAGGGTGGAGCAGGCCTTGGAATTGTTAAAGGATTTGGTTTCACTATTCCATTAAATGTAGGAGCAATATTAGGTTGTATATCGTTTGGCTTAATTAGTGATAGAATTGGTCGTAAAACTACATTCGGTGCATATTTAATCATAGTTGCTCTTTTAGTTCCGGTATTCGGTAACATTGTTAGAGTTCAAGAGTTTTTAGGATTTATTTCACTTGATGCATTAATATTAATACTTGCACCATTGCTAGGATTCTTTAATACAGGCTTTTACTCAGGATTCGGTGCGATTTTTGCTGAAATTTTTCCTACACGTGCAAGGGGCACTGCGCAAGGTTTTAGCTACAATGTTGGAAGAGGTGCTTCTGCTATTGCACCACCCCTTTTCGCATTCATTGCAGTGAGTTCTTTTGCATTTTTATTTAGTGGAGAAGTTATAGGAAATGGTAGGGCTTTAATGACAGCTTCCATTTTTGCACTTTTTGCTTTTGCCGTCCTTTTGACTCTTCCTGAGACAAAAGGTAAAGATTTAGACCAAGATTAGTAATCTAAATAATTTTTTATGTTAAATTCATATTAACCATTTTTTTACCTCAATAATTGTAGTTTATTTCTAAATTGGTATGGGAATTGCCATGTAGTAATTAAAAACGCAGGGGAGGTATTTAAAATGCGTAATATATTAATTATTGCACTAGCTTTTTTCCTATCTATTACAGGTTTAAATGTTATTGCTAAAGATGGACCTACTGAAATTCCATTAGTTTTTTCAGGTTACGTCCACACTGCTACGACTTATAATTTAGGTGATAATGAAGATGAGACAAACAATTATCATACATTTAGTGATGATGACTATACAATGACTCCTTCCGCACAAATTGGAGTTTCTAATGATCATTTTGTTATAGATGCTTTATTTGGAAGTATCGCAGAAGATTTAAATGATAATGATAGCGAATTTTTCTTGCATCAAGCATATGGAATTATTCCTTTAGGGGATTGGGCTGTAATGGTTGGACATTTTGATACAATGTTAGGAAATGAAGTTATTAATCCCGGCGATAATCCAAATATCACACGAAGCTTTTTATTTGGCTATACAATAAATTTCCAAAATACTGGTATCAGAGCTATGTATGAACCAGGGGTAACTTTTATTGATGAAATTTATGTAGGTGTTGGAAATGGTTGGGACACTATTTATGACGAAGGAGAAAACCAAGAAAAAACTTTTGAAGCAGCTTTTGGATCAACTATGGGCTCTGCATCTTTGTTTGTTGCCATGAATTATGGTCAAGAAACTGATGAGCAAACAAGACAAACATATACTGCAGTTTTAGGTATGCCGATATTAAATAATTTATCCTTAACCGTTAATGGTGTAATTGGTAAAGGAGAAGAAGAGGGTGCTTACACTTCAGTGGTAACGGGTGTTGCTGATGACGACACTTGGCATGGTGTGGGCTCTTATTTAACCTATTCTTATGATCAAACCAAATCTATCACTGGTAGATTTGAATATCTTAAAAATCCGGGTGGAGGAAGATTAGGTTTTGCTAGTACTAATGCAAATACTTGGACTGAATTAACTGATGATGCAGTCTTAAAGAGTATTACGATTACTCCGGAGCTTCTTATTGGTGACTATGGAATTTTAAGAGCAGAGTATCGTTATGATATCGCTAATCATCCTGTATTTCAGGTTTTAGGTGGAGCCGCTGGAAATCAAGCTCAAAATAAGACTCAAGAAACAGTATCACTCCAATATATAGTCTCATTTTAAACCCAAATAAGGCAAGTATGGTTAAAAATACTTGCCTTATTTAATTAAAGGCTAGACAAAAATTAAATAATATTATTAAATTGTTTTATTAAGACTTAATTCAATATTTGGAGGATATTTTATGGAAGTTTTAGAAGCAATTGGACAAAGAAGGAGTATAAGATTTTACAAAAGTTGGAAAAATGTGGAAGATTGGAAAATTCAGGTTATGCTTCAGGCCGCAAGATATGCATCTTGTCAGGGGAATTGTAATTCGACTGAAGCTATAGTTATAGATAAAGCAACATATCCAAAGAAGAAGTGGGATGAGATAGTTGGTTGCGTATCTGCGTTTAATGAATTACATCTTCAAACTGCTCCTAAATTAATTGTATGGCTAACAAATCTTGATGGATGGTATAAAGACTTAGTTAAATCTTTTGCAGTCCTTTTTCCATTAAGGGCAATTTCTGCAGCACAAGGATGGACATATAAGTTGTTAACTGAAACAACATATCCGAGGTTGATGAGTTTTCCAAAAGATAAAACTGAAGATTTATTTAGAATAGAAGCAGGTCAAGCTATGGCCCAATCAATGCTTGCTGCAACAGAATTAGGACTTGGTACATGCTTAATAGCCACAGGAAGAAACCCTGAAGCTTTTCCTAAGGTTTTAGGTTTGCCTGAAAATGTTGTTCCATTATGGGCTATGACTGTGGGCTATCCACTTGAAAATCCCGACCAAAGACCAAGGAAAAGATTTGATAGATTGTTCCACTCAAATAAATATGGAAAACCACTCAAAGAGGATAAAGAAACTAAGGAAATGTTAAAAGATGTTGGTATGATATTAGATCCAAATCCTATCGACGAAAGAGAGGCAGAATTAAAAAATATTTGTCGATCCTTGGGACTTACTGAAGATATGCCAGATATGCCTAAAGATAAGATTAAGGAATTATATAAAAAAGATTCACCTTATTATGGCGAACTACCAAAGGATTTAATTAAAAAAGGAGTGTGATAGTTTTTAATTATAATTTATAAAACTACATAGGCTTTAAATTTGTCTGGAAAATCATTATTAAACCTTGATTAAGAGTTTTTTCATTATAAACTAAAACCTTATCATAAAATATGCCCCGATAGCTCAGTCGGTAGAGCAGAGGACTGAAAATCCTCGTGTCGGTGGTTCGATTCCGCCTCGGGGCATAACTAATAGAAATTTGTAATATTTTTTCAAAATTGTATTATTTATTTTATGAGTAATCTAAATGTATTTGGTTCATTCTTAAAAAAGACAAGAAAAAGTAAGAAAGTCACTCAAGAGCAAGTTGCATTATCTTTAAATGTGTCCACTGTTTATGTCCACCAGTTAGAAACTGCCAAAGTTGACGCCCCTGATAAATCTAAATGTTCAATTATTGCAAAAACTTTAAATATTGATCCAGATCTTGTTTGGAACAAGGCTAAAGAACAGAAACTCCTTAGGTTCTTAAACAAAGAGAATATAGTGAATAATTTAGATGAACCAATAACTTATTCTGAAAAATTATTATTAGACTTATTTAGAAATCTTTCAGATGAGGTTAGAAAGGATTTTATTGGAATGATATATATGTTGTTAAAATCTGATAAAAGAATTTCAGATGAAAAAGTTCTTTCATCCATTGAAAAACTTTCTAAAACTGCGTGATGTATTTTCTTAAAAGGTTCGTTGTAATTGCTTTAATCCAATTACTTATTTTTTCATTTATTTTTACTCTTTTTGTTTTTAGCTTTAATCAAAGAAGAGAGGTCAGTAAGAATCAATCAAAAGCTTTAGCCTCAGTTATTGCTGAACAAGCGTCAAATTATTATGATCAGAACAATGAAAATCTTTCTTCAAAAGATTTCTTTAATTTCCTAGATAATCAAATAGGCATACAAAAGCTTACAAACGCTTTTAATGTTAATCCACCTGAACTTCTTACAATTTATTTTCGCTCTGATATATTAAAAGGAACGGTTAACGCCGGAACAGACGATAATTTAAACAAAGATGATACTTCTCCTTTTAACAGAACAAACAGGTTCTTTTTTAATAATAAATACGTAGCAATCAAACCCTTTTTTGTTAGTGCATTTGAAAAACCTTATGGTGTTGTAAGAATTGAGACTAGTAATATACCGATTTTAACGGAAGTTTTATATAATAACGGTATTTTTTACATGTTGCTTTTTTTAATACTTAATAACCAGGCATTTCTCTTTTATTTGTGGATGAAAAAGAAGAAGTCCTTGGATCCTGATACAGGATATCTAAAAGAAAGTTCACTTGGATCGATTAAGATTATGCATAAGTTGTTAGGCGATGTTATTAATGATCATAAAAATTCTGATGTTATTAAAGAAAAACCAAGTAATGTTCTAAATATCGATGATAAAAAATGAGCTTTCTTAAGTTATTAGTCTTTCAGTTGATTCTTTTTTCTTTTGTTTCTTGTGATAGTATTCACAAAAGTCCTAAGATTGATTTTTTAGGACCAGTTTTAGAAGTAGTAAACAATGAGGGAAGATTGGAATATACAGGAAGAGTAATTAATGATTCTGGAAAAAAAATAAAAAATCTTAAAGTAAGATATATTGGAAAAAATAAAGACGGCAAAATTATCGAAGCACTTACTATTCCTATTAAGGGCAAAGAGGGATCTTTTGTTCAACAAGGAGAAATAGTAGAGTTTCAATTTACTTTGAGAAGTAAAACAAAGAATGTTTTTGATAAAAAACTAACTTTAGATTACATTCAATAATTAAGTTAAAATAACCTAGGAGTTAATAATGAGTAAATCAAAGATTAGAATTTTAATTGCAAAAGCAGGCCTTGACGGACACGATAGAGGGGCAAAGATAATAACTAGAGCTCTTCGTGATGCGGGATTTGAAGTTATATACACTGGACTTCATCAGACACCAGAGGAAATAGCTGAGGCAGCTCTTCAAGAGGATGTTGATGCTATTGGGATTAGTTTGCTTTCAGGAGCTCATAATTTTCTTTTTCCTGAGATAATTAAAATATTAAATGAAAAGGGGTTAGAGGAGTTAGTAGTATTTGGCGGGGGAATTATTCCTGATGAAGACATTGAAGGCTTAAAAAAGATTGGAGTAAAGGAAATTTTTGGGCCAGGAACTACTACTACTGAGATGATTGACTGGATCAACAAAAATGTGCAGGCTAAATAGTGTTTAATTATTTCTTAGAAATTTTGTTAGTAAGCCTACTAACATTGCAGTTAATAAAATCGCACCCACTAATTTAAGATAAAAGCCTAAATCAGCGTGAGAAACGTTAGAAATTGCAAGCCCAAAGAGAGTAAATATAATTAGACAAACAAAAGCAGACCCAATATAATCTATTCTTAACATAACAAATCCTTATAAAGCAATATTAGATATATTACAATGAAATTAAAGAAAGTAGTAACTATTTTTGGCGCAGGAAGTTGGGGAACAGCGATAGCTAAAAATATTGCAACTAATGGCTATAAAGTCAGGCTGTGGGCAAAAGAAAAAGAAGTCGTAGAATCAATCATAAGTTACAACGAAAATAGAATTTTTCTTCCTGGAATCAAGCTATCCTCGTCAATAATTCCCACTAATTTGTTATCAGACGAGCTATTTGACTCTGATTTTTTAATCTTCTCTATTCCAACTCAATTTATTAGAGAGTCTTTACTTTCAATGGAAAAATTAATTAGCAAAGATTCAATCTTAATTAATACTTCCAAAGGAATAGAGCAGAAAACTATGAAGCCAATATTCTCAATTTTTAAAGAGATTTTGCCAAGAGTTAGTAGAAGATATATAACTATTTCTGGTCCTAGTTTTGCTTATGATGTGGCTAAAGGCTTGCCTACTTCTGTGACTCTAGCGTCTGCAAATGGATTATTATTGCCTGTTGCAATGAAGATTTTTGAGAATCAAAATTTTAAAACCTATACAAGTAAAGATGTATTAGGGGTAGAGCTAGGGGGTTCATTAAAAAATGTTATTGCAATAGGAGCAGGAATTTTAGATGGAATCAATAGTAGTGAGAGCACTAAGGCAGCTTTTATAACAAGAGGCTTGAATGAGATAAGGATTTTATCTAAGACATTGGGTGCGAAGAATATAACTTTTATGGGACTTTCAGGCATAGGTGACTTAATGTTGACAGCCTATGGTGAACAAAGTAGAAACAGGAATTTAGGGTTGAATATTGGTAGAGGCAAAAAGATTAAGACTATTTTGCAGTCAACCAAAACTGTTGCAGAGGGGTTTTATACTTCAAAAGCAATTTATGAGCTTACCAAAAAATATAAGATTCAATCACCAATAATTGAATCAATATATAAAATATTATATAAAAGCTCAAACCCAAAAAATATCGTTAAAAATCTGCTAAAAAATGACGGAATTGCAGATATTTAGGCTTCATTTTTCTGCATACGAATGTATAATTAATATAGTCCTAAACTAGGAGTTTTAACTATTTCGCAAGATATAAATATTAAGCCAACTGAAATCTTCGAAGAACTAAAGGATTCATATTTAAGCTATTCATTAAGCGTAATAATTGGGCGTGCTTTGCCTGATGTTAGAGATGGTTTAAAGCCAGTTCATAGAAGACTTTTATATGGGATGAAAGATCTGAGTTTAGATTATAATAAGTCCTATAAGAAATCGGCAAGAGTTGTTGGGGATGTTATGGGTAAATTCCACCCTCATGGTGACTCTGCGCTATATGAGGCACTTGTAAGGATGGCTCAAGATTTCTCTTTAAGATATCCACTTGTTGACGGCCAAGGTAATTTTGGATCTATAGATGGTGATCCTGCAGCTGCAATGAGATACACTGAAGTTAAGTTAGCAAAACTATCTTCCCAGATTTTAGATGATTTAGATAAAGAAACAGTTGATTTTATAGAAAATTACGATGGATCATCAAAAGAGCCCAAAATCCTTCCCTCTAAAATTCCTAATCTTTTATTAAATGGAGCCTCTGGAATTGCTGTAGGAATGTCAACAAACATACCCCCACATAATTGCAAAGAATTGATATCAGCAATTATTGCTCAGGTAAAGAAACCAGAAATGTCTATAGATGAAATAATAAACATTATGCCAGGACCAGACTTTCCTACTGGTGGCATAATTCATGGTTCAAAAGAAATTATCAAGCAAGCTTATGAAACAGGTAAGGGAATTATTAAATTACGAGGTATTGCTAATGTTGAGCCTGAAACTAACAGAATTATAATTACTGAGATTCCATATCAAGTTAATAAAAGTAAGCTTATAGAGAAGATTGCAAGTTTGGTACGGGAAGAAAAGATAAAAGGTATTTCAGACATAAGAGACGAATCCAATAGGGATGGAATTAGGATTGTAATAGATCCTAAAAGAGGAGAGGACTCTAATGTAATACTTAATAATATTTTCTCCCTAACTCCCTTGAGTACTTCTTTTGGAATAATCCTACTAGCAATTGATGACGGCAAACCAAGATTGCTTAGTATAAAAGAAATTAATAAATGCTTTATTAACCATAGGTTTGAGATAATAACGAAAAGATTGATTTTTGAGTTAAATAAGGCAAAGGATCGACTCCATATCCTTGATGGTTTTAAGATAGCATTAGATAATCTAGATAAGACTATAAAAATAATTAGGGAATCAAAGGAGCCAATAGAAGCGAAAATTGCTTTAATAAAAAAACTTAAAGTTAGTGAAATTCAAGCATTAGCAATCTTAGATTTAAGATTACAAAGACTAACAGGTATGGAGCAGTCTAAGATATTTAATGAACGTAATGAATTAATGAAAAGGATTAAAGAGATAGAAAAAATCTTATCTGATGATAATGAGATTAATAAGATAATGATTAGTGAGCTTGAGGAAGTCAGTGATCAATATGGAGATTCCAGAAAAAGTAAGATTGATGACAGAGACTTGGGTTCGATAAATGTCGAGGACCTAATTTCGGAAGAAGATATGGTTGTAACTTTAACTCATGGTGGATTCATCAAAAGAACTCCATTAACGCAATACAGAAGCCAAAGAAGGGGAGGAGTTGGAAAGAAAGGAGCAACTAGTAAAAATGATGATTTTGCGCAAACTGTTTTTGTTGCCTCGACACATGATTATGTTGTTTTCTTTACAAATAAAGGGAAGTGTTTTTGGAGAAAAGTTTATGAATTACCTGAGGCAAGCTTGATTGCAAGAGGAAGAGGTCTTTCAAATGTATTAAATTTATCAAATGAAGAAACTGTTAAGGCGCATGTTTCGATAAGAGACTTTAGCCAGGATCAATTTTTAATAATGACCACAAAAGATGGGATTATAAAAAAATCAAAACTTGAGGATTATTCTCGACCTAGAGCTAATGGAATTATTGCTATAAACTTAAAAGGGAAGGATGAGCTTATTTCTGTCCAAACTAGTTCAGGAGAAGACGAAATACTAATTTCTACCAAAATGGGACAAGCAGTAAGGTTCAAAGAGGATAAGGTTAGATCCGTAGGAAGGAATAGTATGGGAGTTAAAGGGATCACTCTAAAAGATAAAGACTGTGTTGTTAGTTCAGAAGTTATTAAAGAAGAAGGTGTAAAAATCTTAACAGTTACTGAAAATGGTTTTGGAAAAAGGACTGAGGTTTCTAAATATCGCCTTACATCAAGGGGTGGTAAAGGTGTAGCTACAATGAAAATAACAGATAAAACTGGATTGATTGTAAACGCATTTCAAACAGAAAATGAAGATGACATTGTTTTACTTTCATCTGCAGGAAAAGCAACGAGACTTAAAACTTCAGATATCTCCATAATTGGTAGAGCTACTCAAGGTGTAAAGCTAATGAAGGTTGCAGAAGACATTAAAGTAGTAGCGGTAGCAAAAATAACAGAAAAAGAAAATGAATGATATTTTTGAAAAATTAAAAGAAGTTTTCAAAACTTTTGATAATTACAACTGTTTTGTCTGTTCAAGCTCAAATCCAATTGGATTAAACTTAGATATAAATTTTACTAACCATTCAGCTTATGCATTATTTAACTTATCAAATCTTTACTCTGGATTTCCCTCAATTGTTCACGGTGGTATACAGGCATGTATAATAGATGAAATTGCCTTTTGGGCAATGTTTAATTCTCGTAAGCAAATCGGCTTTACCCAAAAAATTCAAATTGATTATTTATCAAAGATTGAAATTGATACAGATCTCAAGGTGGAGGGTAAAGAGTTAGCTTCTTCAGGTAGCACATCTGATATCGAAGTAAGCATTTTTCATGATTCAAAGTTGAAATCCAAAGGAATTGTTTCATATAAATTAATAAGTGACTCAGCTATTAAGAAACTTTTTGGTAACGAGTTTCATTCTGAATTTACAAGGAGTTTTAGAAATGATTAAGCTTTACGATCATCCATTGTCAGGAAATTGTTATAAAGTAAGACTGCTTTTGTCTCAAGCAAATATAGAGTTTGAAACTGAAGTCGTTGACGTTTTTAAAGGGGAGAACAAGAGAGAAAAGTATGTAAATATTAATCCTGCAAAAAAAATTCCAGCAATAAATGATGATGGGCTCATACTTTGGGAGTCTAATGCAATACTAATGTATTTATGTGAAAAGTATTTTCCTATTTTATTACCATACGATCTAGTTGGTAGAGCAAATGCTTATAAATGGTTGATCTATAATAAAACATCTGTTGATCCATACTTGGCAAAGGCAAGGGCGATTAAGCAATTTTATCCAGAGGATAAACAAGATCTAGATGAGCTTAAAATTTTACAAAAAGAAGGAATTAGTTCTTTAAAACTTATCGATAAACATCTAGATGAAAAATCCTTTTTTGTGGATAATTATTCTGTAGTTGACATTGCATTCTATCCATACATAAAGCTTTCCTATCAAGGAGATATAGATTTAGATGTATTTCCTAATATTATTAAATGGATTACGAAAGTTGAGTCAACTGATAATTTTGTTTTTTTTGAAGAAAAGTAATAGTTATTTTAAGCGGGAAACGGGACTCGAACCCGCGACCTTCTGCTTGGCAAGCAGATGCTCTAGCCAACTGAGCTATTCCCGCGCTATGGACATTCTTTAATTATACTTCTATATTTTTTATGTCAAGGGTAAAAGTTTATTATGGAAAGAGAGAAAATTTTAAAAGGAATAAAAAGAGTTGTAATCAAGATTGGCTCTAAGGCACTAGCTAATAAAGAGAATATAAGCTATGAAAGAATTCAATCTTTGTCTAATGATATTAATAAGTTAAGAAAGTCTGGAATTGAATGTTTAATTGTTTCCTCAGGAGCGATTCTTGCCGGAAATGAATTTTTTAATTTTAATATAAAGAAATTAAATGTCTTAAGAAAGCAGGCGGTTGCTTCACTAGGGCAAGTTAAATTAATGAGTTACTACATTAAAGCTTTTTCAAAAAAAGAGATAAATGTATCTCAACTTCTTCTAACAAATGACATATTTAATGATAGAAAAAGATTCCTTAATACAAGAGCAATGATTTTAGAATTATTAAAAATGAAAATTATTCCAATAATAAATGAAAATGATACAGTTTCAGTTGATGAAATAATGTTTGGGGACAACGATATACTTGCATCAAAAGTTGCTGCAATGATGGATGCCGATTTGTTGGTCTTATTAACAGATATTGATGGTTTATATAGTAATAATCCAAAAACAAATAAAAAAGCTCAGTTAATAAATAACCTAGATGAAACAAGCTTTAATTCTGAAGTTATCGATGATGTTGAATCACAAGTTTCTTTTGGGGGAATGAATTCCAAGATTAATGCCGCCCTTGAAGTTTCTAAATTTGGAATTCCGACCTTAATAGCTAATGGTAAAACGAAAGATGTTTTAAAAGATATTTTTAATTTTAAAGATATTGGTACAGCGATAATCCCAAGTTCAATTAAAATTAAGAGTAGAAAAAAATGGATTGGTATGGGACCTAAATCTTCAGGGAAGTTATATTTAGATACTGGTGCGGCAAATGCGATTATAAATAACAGAAAGAGTCTGTTGCCTTCTGGAATTGTAAAGATTGAAGGTGTCTTTTCAAAAGGACAGCAAGTCGTGTGCATTAGAACCATCGACAATTCCCCAATAGCAAGGGGTCTAATCTCTTATAGTTCTGATGAAATCAATTTAATTAAAGGTAAGAAGTCGTCAGAAATTGAAAAAATTTTAGGATACAAATATTCCGATGAAATTATAAACAGGGATAATATGGTCCTTATATAAAGTTTAATAAATCCTCAGTTTGCCTCTGATTTGTTGGCCTATGAAAAGCTATGCTAGATTCTTTTCTCTCAATTCTAATGTTTCCATTTTGTGCCCTATAGGCTACAAACTGTGATCCATAGGTTTCTTTTGAAATAGTGTTTAAAATGATAGGGAAGTTCTTTGAACCTATAAATATTGAATGTATACAGATTCCTAATTTTTTAGCTCTTTGTCTTTCTTTTCGTACTTCTGTATCACCTGATGTTGGTATTCCATCAGTTATGAATAGTATGTGTTTATTTCGCAATCCCCTCCCTTTAAAATCTGAAATTGCATCCCTAAGAGCTTCCTCATAATTGGTATTTCCTGAACATTCGGTTTTTGTCGAACTATCTAATATGGTTTCATATTCTTTAGTAAAGAATTTCTCTTCAACTATAGTTTTGAAGGATTTGTGATTAAATTCTATATAGCCAACACGCATTCTTTTTTGTCTAGCAAGCTCAACTACAGCCCTTACAACCGATGAAGACCATTCACTATATACTCCCATCATAGATGTGCTAATATCTCTAAGAATTGCAATTTCTCCCCCCATAGTCTCTTTTTCTCTTTGATGTACTCTTGGAAGTTGTGGAGATATGTTTTTTGTCCAAATTGTTGCATCCATTGGGTCAACATCCTCTATTTCATAGAAGGAATTCATTCTTTTGTATCTTCTTGGTGAGCCACCTGGATGAGTACCTCTTTTAGCAATACTTCGCTGAATATTTCCATCAAGTACTTTCATGACTATTTGCACATTTTGTGCTATCTCGGAGTTATCCATTGTCCCAACTTTAGATAAATCTGTATCGCCAGATTTTTTTGATTTACTTGCATATACTTTTTCAGATAAAGGAGTTTGATCAGTTTGTCCATCTCCATCATCTTCATTCCTATTTGAGGGGTTAGTAGGGACTTTATCTTCAGCATCAAATGGCTTTGAGCCATCATCAGTTGAAAGATTATCTTGAAGTTCTTCTAGAGCTTCAGTGAAGGAATTTAATGCTTCTTTTAGCTCGTCTTCCGACAGCTCAGATTCTTTTTCTGCTGAATCACCAGCTTGCTTATTAGGTGAATCTTTCTCGAAGTCATTTCCTTCTCTTTTTTGGTTATTCTCTACTTCTTGGTCTTTTTTTTTTGGGCTTGAAGTGACTCAAGCTTTTCTTCAGCCATTTTTAAAACTTCTTCTGGAACCCTAAAGGCTAGAAGATATTTTAATGCTTTTAAATCTTCAAGATTAGCTTCGTCACGATTATTTAATATTGCACTAGCTTTTATAATTTTGATTGATTTTACAAGAAATGTTCTATCAGAAATTACAGAATTTGACTCATTTAATCTTTGATCATCAATGAGCCATTTAATAAAACTAATTAATCCATCTTGAACCTCGGAAGATACCACAACTTTTTCTAGTTTCGAATAGCTTTCATCAAGCACTTTTTTCCCTATTTTTTCTACATGACCATTAGCAGTATTTTTCGCAGAGTATAAATTTACAATCTTTATTACATCATCCCATTCTTTACTATATGAAAGACCACTTGAATTTATTTGTATAACAAATCTGTCTAAATTTGCTGGATCAAGAGGTTCATTGTAGTATTCGTCAGCAGTAGGATTACTTGTTGCGATTGCTGTTAGAAGAGGAATTTCTTCGTCCCCATATTTCCTTTCATTTAAAATTCTTAAAAGAACATTCAAAGATTCACCAGGCGCCCTAGATATGTCATCTAAAAGACATATTTCCGATGTAAGAATTCCACCTCTAATTATATTTTGCCTTATAATTTCACCATCTTTTGTGTCTTCCCTAGATATAACTAAATCACCAACTAATTCAGAAAGCCTAGTATCTCTATGCATTTGATAAAAGAAAAAATTTAGCTCTGCTGATTTTGAAACGATTTCGGACAACATTGTTTTTGCTGTTCCTGGTGGTCCCTGTATATAAATATGTTCCCTTGAAATAATACCTAATAATAGTGCTGTCTTTACATCTGAATGACCTACTACGAGTTCATCCATTTCAGTTCTTAGTAATTCGAAAGGGTTAGACATTATAAAATCCTTTTTGGTGAAAAAGCACCGATATTTAAATTTACATTATCTTTATTTAATTTACAACCTTAAAAAAAGTACATAATCTTAATTTTCTTTGTATAAATCATATACAATGATAAAGAGGTGAATTAATTGAAGATTGAGAGGAAGATTAACTATAAGTTCAAGAACCAGAGTCTACTATCTGAAGCTCTAACTCATAGTTCGTATGCAAATGAGTCATCAAAAAAAGATAATGAAAGGCTTGAATTTTTAGGGGACGCAATTATTAGCTTTATAGTAACCAAACATCTTTTCTCGATTTTTCCTGAATACGATGAGGGACGGTTATCAAAGTTAAAAAACCAAATCGTTAGCACTAAATCTTTTTATAAAATAGTAAAAAAAAATAAATTAGAAACTTATTTACTTTTAGGAAAAGGGGAAATAAAATCTGGTGGAAAAAAAAGAGAATCAAATTTAGCTGGGCTTTTTGAAGCAATAGTTGGAGCAATATTTAAAGATTCCGGAATCAGATCAGCAGAAGCATTCCTTAAAAAGTTTTTATTAGATCAAGATTTTTCAAATTTTATAGATGAGGATTATAAATCAATATTGCAGGTTGAATCTCAAAAGAAATTAGGTGTTTTGCCAAAGTATGTTGTAGAGAAGCAGGAGGGACCTCCACATAAAAGAGAATTTCATGTTTCAGTTTTTATTAATAAAAACAAGCAGGGTAAGGCAAAAGGAAAAAGTAAAAAAGATGCAGAGAATAAAGCTGCTAAAACAGCTTTAAAGAAACTTAAGAAGGCTGGGTAATTTTCTTACTTATTTTGAGGTTATTAATTTTTGTAAGCAATGTTTTTTTAGTTAAGCCCAATTCGTTTGAGGATAAAGACAAGTCCCCTTTGTTTTTTATTAGAACCGATTCAATTAAGGTTTTTTCAACTTTACCCAAGATTGACTTGTGTAAGTCTTTCTTAGGCAGTTCATTATTAGTAAATATATTTTCAATAAATTTCTTATAGTTGACTTTTGAAGCATTTGAATTAATTTTCTTTGAAATTTTCGGAAGAAATTCGTTAATTGAATCTTTCTCGAGTTCCACATCTGGATTCATTAAAACAATTTTCTTTATGGCGTTTTCTAGTTCACGAACATTTCCAGGCCAGTCGTATTCTATAAGTGCTGTTATAAAGTCATTACTCACAACTTTTTGTGAATCGTTTTTATCTAAATATTTTGAAAGAAAGAAATCCACAAGCAAAGGTATATCTGATTTTCGCTCTCTAAGAGTAGGAAGTTCAATTGCAATTGAATTTAATCTGAAGTATAAATCTTGTCTGAAATTCTTTTTCTTAACTTCATTCTCGAGGTCTTTATTTGTTGAAGCGATTATTCTAGCTTGAAATTTTATGGGCTTCTGAGAACCTAGTCTATAGAATTTTTTTTCTTCTAAAACTCTTAATAGTTTACTTTGTAGATCAAATGACATATCACCAATTTCGTCTAAAAGAATTGTGCCTCCGTTGGCTTCTTCAAACCTTCCGGTTTTTTTACCTGAAGCGCCGGTAAAAGCTCCTTTTTCATATCCAAATAGTTCACTTTCTATAAGGTCATCAGGAATAGCTGTAATATTAACTTGGATATATGGTTTATTTGAGTTTTTTCCACTTAAGTGAATTGCTTTTGATACCAATTCTTTACCGGACCCTGATTCACCAAGAATTAATACGGTGTGATTACTTTCGGCTATCCTGCCAATATCTTTAAAAACTTTCTTCATTTGATTTGACTTGCCGATTATATTAAAAGAATCAATATCATATTTCTTTATATCTGTTTCTAATTTTTCAATTTTATTATCTTTTATAGAATTCTTAACCGCCTTTTCGATCGTATTAATAAAATCATCATCAAAATCGAAGGGCTTGGTTATATAGTCGTATGCTCCATTTTTTATAGCCTGAATAGCATTCGTCATTGTGTCTTGTGCTGTCATAACGATAATTGAAGAATTATTATTGAGATTTTTAATTTTTTTTAAATATTCTAGCGAATTGCCGTCAGGAAGATTTATATCTAAAAGTATGAGCTTGAAGTCTTTTTTTTTAAGAATTGAGTAAGTTTCAGATAGCTTAGTGGCAAAGGATACAGAATATCCTTCCTTTTCAAGAAAAATTTTTAAAACTTTTCTTATACTTGCTTCATCATCAACTATAAGTATTGAATTCATTCTTTAAAATTATACCCAAAAAACATTTAAATATCGGGCAAATAAATTATAAATTTAGATCCATGATTTAGTTTTGATTCAGCTTCAATAAATCCTCCAAATTTATTAGCTATTTTCTGGCTTAAAAAAAGCCCAATCCCTTGACCATTACGCTTTGTAGAATAAAAAGGTTGAAAAATCATATCTAGATTTTTTTTACTAATTCCTTTCCCAGAATCTTTTATTTCTATCTGGATGAGATTTTTATTACTAAGTTTAAAGTCTTTAGTACTTTTTATCGTAATGCTAACTTCACCAATATTTTTGATGGAATCAAAGGAATTCTGAATAATATTTTGAACGATAATTCTTAGGAGTCCCTCGTCACATAGAACATTTTTGGAGTCATCTTCGTAGTTAAAGAATATTTTAATTTTTTTATCTAAATATGTTTTAGCTGCTAATTTTATTGCTTCATCGATAACTTTATTTATTTTTATTTTCTTATAATTTTGCTCAGAATGAGGTTGCAAATGTTTAAAGGTGTCAACCAGATGTTGCAGCCGGGTAGTCTCTTTTTCTATAATTGTAAGGCATTCTTGAGTTGTTGAGTCTTGATTTTTTATACTTATTCCAATTTGCGCTGCCCCCTTAATGCCAGCAAGAGGGTTCTTTATTTCATGCGCTAGGCCATAGAATAATTGACTCATTAGTTTTTCTTCATCTTCGAATTTTGTTTTTTTATTAAGAAAGCTCATCCCTTCTAAGTTTGCAAATTGAACTAGAATATGATTTAGTTTCGGTATTTTTCCGCTATAGTCGAAGATTGGCTTCAAATATATTGAGCAGATATTTTTGTTCCCTAGTGAGTCTCGTATGTCTATATCGTTTACAAATTTTGTTTTTAAACTCTTTTTAACCTCTTTAATTAGTTTGACAACATTCTTGTCAATAAGATTTATACTCTTTTTATTTTGGAGTAACTTCCTAGACTTTCCTAAAATATCTTCAGCTTCTTGGTTAATAAATAAAAAATTTAATTTTTCATCAAGAAGAATTATTCCTTCTCTTATATTATCTAAAATAACAGCTTCAAAGTTTCTATCCAATATCCTAAGCAAGATCCTCCACTGGGATTATAAGCGGCTCCCCTCTAATTAGTTTATTCCTTGAAATAACATTAATAGCCTTATTAAGCATTTTTAATTCTAGGCTTTTTGTTAATAGTATTACAGGCATTATCTTCGATTTGCTGCCTTCATTGTTTTGTATTACTTTGTCAATGTTAATCTTATATTTACCTAAAATACTAGTTACTTTTCCTAAATTTCCTGGCTCATCTTTAATGCTGATTCTTAAATAAAATTTTGATTTAATATCTTCAAACTTGTTTAGCTTAATTTTTAACTCTGATTGTAAATATTCAATTTTATATGAGTCTGATATTCGTACAATATCTGAGACAATCGCTGAAGCTGTTGGCATCATTCCAGCTCCATATCCATAAGCCATGAATGGACCAAGATTATCAGAGTTTACAAGAATTGCATTGAATTCATTCTTTACATTCGATAGTGGGTTATCTTTTGAAATTAGAGTAGGGTGCACCCTAGCGTCTAATTTGCTATTAATAATTCTGCTTATTCCCAGAAGCTTTATCTCATATCCAAGATTATTTGCAACGTCGATATCATAAGAGGTGATTCTTTCAATTCCTTGAGTAAAGATTTTTTCTATATCTAAATTTATATTAAAGCATGTTTGACTTAATACAGAAACTTTATGGGCTGTATCTTTTCCGTTTATATCCAGTGTTGGATCTGCCTCGGCAAAACCTTCATTTTGAGCCATTTTTAAAGCTTTTGAAAAATCTATCCCTTTGGACATTAAAGTTAGAATATAATTACAAGTTCCATTTAAAATTCCCCAAAAAGAAGTAACTCTATTTATAAGCAATGAATCTTTGATGGAGTTAATAATAGGTATTCCGCCACCAACACTTGCCTCATAACCAATATTTACTTTATTTTGATCGCTAAGTTTCTGTAATTCTTTATTCTTTGAGGCCAACAATGCTTTATTCGCGGTAACTATATGTTTTCCATTTTTTATTGCATCTTTACAGATTGAATAAGCAAGTGTAGTTCCTCCTATAAGTTCGACCACAATATTAATATCTTCATCTCTAGTTATATCTCTATAATCTTTTGTAAAGTCCTTTGAAGGAATTTTAAGATTTTTTTTACGTGACTCAGAAATATCACAAGTTTTTTTAATATTTATATCGATGTTATATAATTTTTTAATTTTTGATTTTCGTTCTTTCAGTATTTTGTATACACCGGTACCTATTGTTCCTAAACCAATTATTCCAACATTTATTTTTTTCATAATACTAAATTGAATTAATAGTAACTTAAATATATTCTAACAAATTATATCTATATATTAAACTAGGGGCCGTAGCTCAGTTGGGAGAGCGCTTGGATGGCATTCAAGAGGTCGAGGGTTCGATCCCCTTCGGCTCCATTCGGATTAATTATTAGATTTATATTGTTTGATGAACCTATAAATCCTTAAGACTTTCTTTTATTCGTTTAGTCCCTTCTTTAATATCTTCAATCGAAGTGGCATATGAAATTCTTATATGATTATCTGAGCCAAACTCAATTCCTGGCACTACTGCAACCTTTGCTTCCTCAAGAAGAAAATCGGTGAAATCGATCGAGTTAGAGATATTTTTTCCTTTATATTTTTTACCAAAATAATACGAAATATCAGGAAATACATAAAAAGCTCCTCGTGGAACAAAGCATTTGATGCCTTCAATTTCATTTAGAAAAGATGAGATAAAATCTTTTCTTATCTCAAATTCTTTTAACATTTCAGTTACTTTTTGTTGATCTCCAGAAAAAGCCTCAATAGCTGCCTTCTGAGATATGGATGTTGGATTTGAAGTTGATTGACCACTTAAGTTGTTCATAGCAGAAATTACATCCGAATTTCCAGCGGCATATCCAATTCTCCATCCAGTCATTGAATAAGTTTTTGATACACCATTTATTAATATTGTTCTTTCTTTTGTGTCTTCACTTAATTCGGGAAATGACACATGTTTCTCGCCAGAATAAATAATTTTGTCATAAATCTCATCTGATAACACAATAAGATTTTTTTCTTTGGCAACTTCAGCAATTTCTTCAAGCTCCTTCCTGTTGTATGTTGCACCTGTAGGATTAGATGGGTAATTTAAAACAAGTATCTTTGTTTTTTTGGAGCATCTTGAAAGAATTTGTTTTGGAGTCACTTTAAAATCGTCCTCTTGACTACCATTTAATATGACTGGAATCCCACCGCAAATTTTAACTTGTTCTGGATATGAGACCCAGTATGGGGCAGGTATCAATACTTCATCATTCTCATCAATTAAAACATTAAATAGATTGTATAAAACATGTTTGGCACCAGATCCAACAAGAATCTGATTATTCTCATATTTAAGACCATAATCAGAGTAAATACGATTCCTTATAGCTTCTTTTAGTTCCACAATTCCACTTGCTGCGGTATATTTGGTGAATCCAGAATCAATTGATTGCTTTGCGGCGTCTTTGATATTATCTGGTGTATCAAAATCAGGCTCACCTGCTCCAAAACCAATAATATCAATCCCTTTAGATTTCAACTCCTTTGCTTTAGCTGTTATAGCAAGTGTAGCAGAAGGTTTAAGGGTCTTAGCTAATTTTGAAAGTTTCATTATTTACCCCTTTTCAAGCAATTTCTTTTTTAATTCTTTTTCAACAATTTTTGGAATAAATTTACTAGCATCGCCACCCAAGCGAATAATGTCTTTAATTAAAGACGAACTGATGTGTGAATAATTACCATCAGCCACCATAAATATAGTTTCAACTTTTTTATTGAGTTTATTATTTGATGTAGCCATTTGAAGCTCATATTCGAAGTCTTGGACTGTACGCATGCCACGTAAGACTGTGAAAATTTTTTTCTTATTTGCATAGTCTACTAATAAGCCTTCAAATTGATCTACAAAAATTTTATTCTTATTTTTAAAAACTTTCTTTAGAATCTTAACTCTCTCACTCGACGAAAGAATTGAATTTTTTGATGAATTTTTTGCCACACCAATGATAACTTTATCAAAACATTTTGCAGCTCTTTCGATAATATTTACATGACCATTTGTTAATGGATCAAAGCTTCCAGGATATATAACAGATCTTTTCATGTTTAATTTTGCCAACAAAAAGTAATATACTTATCTTTGTAAACTTTAACTCTATTTTCTACATCAAGTATAATTTTTTCCTCTTTAGGGTGCTCACACACAATCATTCCTCCAGGAGGTGATAATTTCAATGCTGTTCTTATAATACCATTAAGTGTTTTGTCATCAAAATAGGAATAAGGTGGATCAATAAATATCAAATCAAACTCTTTGTGATTTTTAATTAGCATTCGGGTGGCGGAACCAAATTCTTTATTAATTACGCTTGACTGATTAACAAAGCCACACTTACTTAAATTATCTTTTATACAATTAATTGATGTCGGATTTTTGTCAATAAAAGTTGCAAAACTCGCTCCCATACTTAAGGCTTCGATCCCAAGAGAACCACTTCCAGCAAAAATATCTAAAATTTCTTTCCCTTCAGTCGGGGGCAGAATATCAAAAATCATCTTCCTTATTTTACTTGTTTTAGGCCTAACTAGATTATTATTAGGCACCTTAAGCTTAAAACCTTTTTTGATTCCATTGGTTATCTTAATCATAAGCTTTAAAGTTATTTTTCATAAAAGATTTTTTCGGCTTCTGTTAAAAGATTTTTCATTAAATACATGCTACTTTCCCAAAAATCATTTCTTCGAATATCTAAGCCTATTTTTTTAACTAATTTTTCTGGTGAATCAGTACTTCCAGAAGATAGTAATTGGATATATTTTTTTACAAAAACATTTTTATCCTCATTATATTTTGCAAAAAGTCCATGAACAAGAAGTTCTCCAAACGAATAAGAATAACAATAAAACGGAGAATGAATAAAATGAGGTATGTACATCCACCACGATTTATAATATTCAGATATCTTAATCGAATTTCCGAACATTTTTGAGTTGGCCTTAATCCAGGCACTATCAAAATCCGAGGATGATAACTCGCCGCTGTTTTTTGACTTATTGTGAACATCCCATTCAAAATTAGTCATAACTATTTGTCTGAAAACGGTTGCGAACATATCCTCTAATTTAGAGCAGATTAAATATAACTTTTCTTGTCGATCATTTTCACCATTAAGTAGCTTGTCAAACACTAACATTTCTGCAAATACACTAGCAGTCTCAGCTGTAGTAAGAGGCGTATTTTGTTGGAAATAGCCATTTTTTCTTGATAGGTATTGGTGTATTCCATGACCTAGTTCATGAGCCAATGTCATTACATCCCTAATTTTTCCGGTAAAGTTCATCAATATGTATGGATGAACTGACGGTACACATGAATGGCTAAATGCCCCGCCCCTTTTTCCATTTCTAAGTTTGTAATCAATCCAGTTGTTATCAAAAAACAGTTTAGCAATATCGCCCATTTCTGTTGAAAATTCATTGAATGAATCTAAGACAATTTCCTTGGCATCATTAAACGAAAACTTCTTACTAGATTCTCCTAAAGGTGCATATCTATCATAGTCTGAAAAATTTTTTATCTTTAAGATTTTGCTTTTGAGAGAATAATACTTAATAGGAAGTTTATTGTACTTATTACAGGTTTTTATAAGTGCCTCAACAGTTTTTTCTGATATTTCATTTGACAGATTTCTCGCAGACATTGGAGATTTATGACCTCTGATTTGATTTGTAATTTTAGAATCTGTTAGAATTTGATTAAAAATAAAGGTTAACAACTTCCTTTCAGAGTTTAATCCTTCTGTTAAGCTTTTTGCGGCAGAAATCCTTACTTTCCTATCTTTATCATACAATAAAGCTAGAACTTGAGTTTCGGTTAAAGTCGATTCTTTATTTTTAATTTTTAATTTAAATTCAATATTATTTAACGTTTGATCAAATAGTCTATTAAAGGCTCGTGAAGAAGTAATAGTTTTTTTATCCATTATTTTTTCTTCAGGCTCTGATAACATATATTTCTTATATTTCCGTTCTGATTTAAGTAGATGTGAATAGTCTTTCAATAGTGTGTTTGAGTATAGCAACTTTGCTTTCTTCTCAGGAATCTTATTCCATGAAAGAAAATAAAAAATCAGGTTCTTTCTTATGTTGGATATTTTTTCAGAAGAATCTTGGAAAAATTTTGAATAATGTTCGTTATTTGTATCAGAGGCAAATAGTAAAGAAGCATATGATGATATCTTTCCTAGACCTTCATAAATATCCTCAAGCTCAATAATGGATTTTAATATTACTTTAGCAGAAGATTTTTCGTTTATACTATTTCTATATTTCTTATTAAAAGCTAATGATTCTGATTCTAGTTTTATAAAATCGGATTTTATTTTTTTTGAATCAATACTTTTATATAAGTCGTCTAAATTCCAATCCATAATCCCCTCTTTCAGCCAATCAATTCTTTGGCAACTTTGCTAATTAATGAGTTGTCCGCAGTCTTAGAAAATTCTTTTATTGAGGCTTTGATTAACTCGCCCATATTCAATTTATTTTGGTCTTTCAGATTATTTTTAATTGTGGTCATTTTAGTTATTAATTCGTCCTCGGACATTTGTTCTGGCAAATACCCCTCTAAGATTGTTTGTTCCTCTGATTCAATCTTTGCAAGATCCTCTCTATTATTGTTAGAATAAAGCGAGAAAGCTTCTTTTCGTTTTTTAACCTCTTTTTTTATAATATTAATTATGACTTCGTCAGGAACATTATCTTTGAACCCTTCATTGCTAACAATAGATAATACTGTTCGAATTACATTTGAACCTATTTTATTTTTAGCTAGGATGAAACTCTTTAAATCATCTTTTAATTTAGAAAGCATAGGTTAAATCTAACTTATTTTCTTACAATCTCCATCAATTATAGAAAAAATTCCAAATTGTTGGTTTTTCGTTTTTTCAAGGATGTTTTTGTTGTTAGCTGTAATAAAAGATTGAGCTTCAAGACTTTTAATAAAATTAAAGAAAAAATTGAATCTTTCCTCGTCAAATTCACTTCCTATTTCATCAACTAAAATTATAGGAAAAGCATTATTAATTTTTTTCAAAAGTAAAATCTCAGAAATTTTAAGCGCCATGGATACACTTTTTTTTTCTCCTTCAGAGCCAAATTCGAAAATGTCAGAGCCATTAAACAAGAATGATATTTCATCTTTATGTGATCCTGAAAGGGATCTTTTAGCCTTTTTTTCTTTTTCCCTATTTAGTTTGAATTTTTCACTAAGTAATTTGGTGTTTGTACAATAACTATTAAAGACTAACTCTAATTTAAACTCTGGATTTAGCTTTTTTAAAATCTTTTCAGAAAAAATGGTGATCCTTGAAAGCCATAATTTTCTTTCTGTGGAAACTTTATATGAATATTCTATTAATCTGTTGTCAATAAAATTTAGTAATTCATTGTTTCCATTTGAATTTAAAAGCTCATTTTTTCTTTTTATTTCTTTATTATATAGTTTTAATTTTTTATTAAATCCATTGCTAAAATTGGAAATTACTGAGTCTAAGATAATTCTTCGAGGCTTAAATGATTTTTCTAAGTTATTCTTAAAGTCTTTATCTAGTATTACAGCCGATAAAATCTTTCTAAGTTCTGCCCGATTTTTGATTCGTTTATCATTAAGGAATATTTTTTTTACATTTTCATGAATTAATACTTTAATTTCATTTTTAAAACCTAGATTGTTCAACTCTATCCTAAGTTCACTCCCCTTATTAGAGAAGTTTATAAGATTTTTCGTATTAGATGTTCGGTATGATTTTCCATATCCACATAGCCAAATAGCTTCGAGTAGATTTGTCTTTCCTTGACCATTTCTCCCTATTAATAAATTAATCTTTGAATCAATACTAATATCTATTTTTCGATAATTTCTAAAGTTTATGAGAGAAATTGCTTTTATTTTCATTTTTTTAACTAATTTAGCATTAGATGCTTGAACTATTATAACCCATCGGTAATCTATTGAAATATGAGCATTGATTTAGTAATTGAGGACATAGGAGTAAAAGACGCTAATAAGGGTTTTGCCAGAATCTCAGAAAAGAAAATGCAACAGCTTGGCCTGGAACCTTATGATATTGTTGAGATTTGTGGTCAAAGGAAGTCTGCGATTAGAATTATGCCGATGAAGAATGACGACGCTTCCAAAGATAATTATATTAAAATTGATGGCTTAACTCGTCAGAATATTAAATCCTCTATTAAGGAAAAAGTAATTATTAAAAAAGCTGAACTTCTTACAACCAACAAGATTGTTTTAAGTCCATCGAATCCTAACTCTCTTCTTTTTATGAATGATACAAAGATCCTACTGACACAATTAAATGGTTTTGTGGTAACTGCAGGTGATAAATTGCATCTAAAACTTCCTGGAAATAAATCCGAAGAATTTAATGTTATTTCAACAAACCCTTCTTCCCCCTCAGTAATAGATAAAAAAACAAAGATAGATATTAAAAGACAAAATAGGAACTCAGAAGAAAGAAAAGTTACAACCTACAGTGATATAGGTGGTCTTCAAGAGCAACTTAAGAAAATAAAAGACTTGGTTGAACTACCATTAAAACATCCAGAAATTTTTTCAAGATTGGGGATTGATCCACCAAAAGGACTCTTACTCGTTGGACCTCCGGGTACTGGTAAAACTCTTCTTGCAAGAGCAATTGCGCAAGAATGTGGGGTTAATTTTATCTTAGTAAATGGACCCGAAATTGTCAGAAAATTTTATGGTGAAAGTGAAGCTTTATTAAGAGAGATTTTTCAAAATGCTTCCGACAAGCAACCATCTATACTTTTTATAGATGAAATTGATGCTGTAGCTCCTAAAAGAGATAGAGTTCATGGAGAAGTTGAAAAAAGAATAGTTGGTCAACTTTTAGCTTTAATGGATGGATTAAAGGATAGAGGAAAAGTAATTGTTCTGGCGGCTACTAATATGCCAAATTCTATTGATCCCGCTTTGAGAAGACCTGGAAGATTTGATAAAGAAATAGTTTTAGATGCACCAAATATTATGGCTAGAAAAGAAATATTAGAAATTCATACAAGAGGTATGCCATTAGATGAAAATGTGAATTTAGAAGAAATTTCAAATATTACTTCAGGATTTGTTGGTGCAGATCTAGAAATGCTTTGTAAAGATGCAGCACTAATTTCAGTTCAGAAATTAACAGATAAAGAATCCGTTAACTATGATTTGCTTGATTCTATCAAGGTTTCTAATGCTAATTTTATTGAAGCAGTTAACGGTATAGAGCCCTCTGCAATTAGAGAAATATTTGTTGAAACCCCAAAAGTTAAATGGGATGAAATAGGTGGCTTGGAAGATTTAAAAGATATTCTTCAGATGGTTGTTATTAATCCAATAAAAAATAATGAGTTTAGAGAAAAGATGCCAAAAGGGATAATGCTTTATGGACCACCAGGTAGCGGGAAAACAATGTTAGCTAAAGCATTGGCGAATTTAAGCGGAATGAATTTTATTTCTATTAAAGGACCGGAGCTGGTATCTAAATATTTAGGTGAATCAGAAGAAAAATTGAAAGATTTTTTTAACAAAGCTCGTCAAGTTTCCCCTTCGATTTTATTTATTGACGAGATAGATACTATTTGTCTTGAAGAAAGTTCCTATAATAGCAACACTCATAGACTCACTAGTCAATTGTTACTAGAAATGGACGGGTTTAAAGATTTAAATAATGTTGTAGTCTTGGCGGCTACTAATAAAATCGAGCAAATTGACAAATCATTATTAAGATCAGGAAGATTTGATTTGGTCTTAGAAACAAGAACACCTAATATAAAAGAATTAATCTCAATTTTTAATATTAAGAGGGATACTAAAGGTTTAGAGATTGATTTAACGAAAAAACAACTTGAGTCTTTATTGAAGGATTTTAATGGTGCTGATATAGATACGATGTTTAACTTGGCTGTGCAATTTAGTAATACCATTAAACTAGATTATGAAAGTCTTACAAGGGCAGCTAATGAAATTGAAAAAAGAAAGAATCTATAAGTTATTTTTTATAAGCTTATTTACTGTAGCTTTTTTAGCATCTAGCCTCGTTTTAAGTGAAACCTTTTATTCAGATGAAATAAAATCCGAATTATATAAAAAAGAAGTTAATAATCTTATTCTTCTAAGGCCTGATCATATATCAGAGAGACATAGATTTTTTTCTGCTGCTTTCCTTGGTAAGCCCTATAGGAGTAATACTTTAAAAGGAAACACAACCAACAAAGAAGTTCTTGTAATTAATTTGGATGCTATGGATTGTTTTACTTACCTTGATTACACCCATTCTCTTATAAAAGCAGATAATTATTATGATTTTATTAATATATTAAAAAATGTCAGATATAAAGATGGAATTGTTAGCTATAAAAATCGAAATCATTTCTTTTATAATTGGCTAGAGAATGTAAATGGAATTGTAGATGTGACATCTCAGATATCGTTAGATAATGCCAATGTAGTCTTAAAATACCTAAATTTGAAAGCGAATAATGAGCTTTATTTAGATGGTATTAAAGTAAAAAAGGCAAAAATTTATTATTTAAAGCCAGAATTTATAAACGCTGATAATTTGGAAAATTTTAAATCAGGAGATTATATTGGCATATATTCGAATAAAAAAGGTCTAGACGTTTCACATATTGGAATTTTAATTGTTAGTGATGGGAATTATATTTTTAGACATGCTTCTAGTATAGATGGCATAGATAAAGTGGTTGATATGAATTTCATTGAATACATAAAAGGTAAGCCGGGTATAATAGTATATAGAAATAAATTATAGGAGAACATGATGTCAGATTTGTCAAAACAGAAAGATATTGGAGAAAATATGTCTGATTCAAGACAGTTAACAACATTGGTAAAGGAGTTAGACAATACACTAAGAACTGTTAAATCAGTAGATGAATATTTATCCAGAATTGCTAAAGCAAAGGAGGTGCTGGGTAAGGATTCTGTTTCATTATCTGAGGATATAGAAAAGAATAAGAACTCTCTAGAGCAATCCTTACTAGAGATAGGTAGGTTTGTACAGGGTGCATTGGACAACATAGAAATAAGTGATGAAGAACTGAATGCAGCATCAGAACAATTAAAACTTTTCACTAATGGAAGCCAAGAAGCAATAGAATATGCAGAAAAGGAATTAAAAGGTCTAGAGGATGGAACGTATTGGGCTCGATACTGGTCTGGTCTTTTAGAGAGGCTTAAAGGCTAATTTAGAGTTCAGGAATTAATTCGTTTCCAAGAGTTTCTATAATCTCAAATATTTCATCTTTTTCAGGAGTTAAGAAATCTAAAACTACTTCATTAATTTTGAGCTTTTTATAAGATAAAATTTTTTCAAAGACTTCATTCTTCTCGCCGATAAGTGCGGTTGGCGGGTTCTCGTCTCCTTCTCCATTTTTCGTTGTGAATTTAATTCGGTTTCTTAATGAAATAGAAAAGTTCTCGAGTGTCTTATTTTGTTTTTCCGCGTAATCATTTAGATATTTAATCTTAGGTTCTAATTCTTCTGCACTAAACCAAATAGGCTGCCATCCATCAGCATAGTCTACTGAGCGTTCAATTGCGTTATTATGATTCCCACCCATCCAAATTGGTAATTGTTTCTGAATAGGTTTAGGTTGAAATGAGACATTATCAAAAGAAAAATAATCTCCATTAAAATTTGAAGGGTCATCGTTCCAAAGAGATTTCATAATTTTTATATATTCAATTGTTTTATCTATTCTTTTCTCATATGGTATGCCAAGGACTTCAAACTCTTCTTTCATCCATCCTGGTGCTACTGTACAAATTAATCTACCATCGGCAAAATTATCAAGAGTTGAGCACATCTTGGCAACAATTAATGGATTCCTATATGGCAATATTATTGCACTAGTTCCAATCTTAATGTTTCTTGTTTTCTGTGATATTGCTGTAAGAATAACAAAGGGATCGGGGAATATATCTGAAAAACGACCTTTCCATTCTTTTGGAATTATAATGTGATCACTGGCCCAAATAGATTTAAAACCTAATTGTTCAGCTTTGATTGCGATTTGAAGCTGGTCTTTAACTTCAATATTCGCTAATATTGGTAATGCTATTCCTAGATCCATTTTTTAATTAACTCGAGAAAGAATTTTACCAAATTTTTCCTTTATAATCTATGATATAGTTTTTTCTTTAAAATGTTATGAAAAGTAAGTCAATAATTTCTTTATTTAAAAGTCATAGAAAACAGATTTTTTTTGGGCTGCTTGGCCTTACTGCGGTTGATGCGCTTCAATTATTCGTGCCAAGAATCATTGGTGATGTAATAACGCATTTAACTGACTTAACAAGTAGTTCTTCAACCGAATTCATTAATAAATCGGCTTTTTTGCTGATTCTTTGTGGTCTTTTAATGGCTTTTTTTAGGTTTGTTTGGAGATTTTTCTTGCTTGGCACGTCAAGAAGAATCGAGAAAAATTTAAGAGATCAGTATTTTATGAAACTTCAAAATTTACCAATGGATTTTTTTAATAACAATAAAGCTGGGGATTTGATGGCTAGAGGTGTAAACGATATAGAGCAAATAAAGATGGCCTGTGGCTTTGGAATAGTTGTAGCATATGATGGGATTCTTCTTCTCTTATTTATTCTTCTGTCAATGTTGTCAATATCTGTTGAATTTACATTGTATGCGGGGGTTCCTTTTTTAATAGTATCTTTTTTGATTATTAAATATGGCGAAAAGATTGAGAATTTATTTCTAAATGTACAAAAATCTTTTTCAGATCTGACTGAGGAAGTAAGAAAAATTATATATTCAATTAAAGCTATTAAATCTTTGAATGATGAAGAAAATCAACTCCAAAGATTTCATGCTAAAAGTAAAGATTACGAATCTCAAAATATGAGTTTAATTAAACTTTGGGCAGGATATCAACCGCTAGTAACTTTCTTTACAAGTATATCTATCTTTATACTTATATTATTTGGAAGCAACCTGGTTATAGAAGATAAGATTAGCTTAGGAGATTTTTCTACCTTGATGCTTTATTTGACCATGCTAAGTTGGCCTGTTGTTGCAATGGGTTTGGCAGTAGACTGGCTTAAAAGAGGGAATGTTTCTTTAGAAAGAGTAAATGAGGTAATGCGTGAGAATGAAGAGGAAGATGAATCTTCACTTCAAGATATTAAAGATATTGATAGCATAAGATTTAATAATTCCAATTTTTCATTTACTGAAAAACCCTTTATAAAAGATCTAAAGTTTACTGTAAATAAAGGAAGTACTTTAGGTATAACTGGCAAAACAGCATCTGGTAAATCTGCGATAACGAGTCTGATTCTTAAATTTAACAATACAGAGAACTTATTTATTAACGATATAGACATTAATAAAATTAACAAAGCATCTTTAAGGTCAAAAATATTATACGTTCCCCAAGAACCAATAATATTCTCAGGTTCCATAAGAGATAATATAAGTTTTTTTGATACAAATTTTAATTATCGAAAATGCAATCAATCTTTGGAGGTCTCCAAATTCTTCGATGATGTAAGCAAAATGCCTTCAGGACTAGATACATTGGTAGGCGAAAGAGGATTGTCTCTTTCTGGTGGCCAAAGACAAAGACTTTCAATAGCTAGAGCGGTATACCAGAGTCCAGATGTTTTAATAATAGACGATACTCTTTCTTCTTTAGATGTCGGCACTGAATTAGGAATCATTTCAAATTTAAAGAATTATTATAAAGATAAAATCTTAATAGTTGTTTCATCAAGAATTTCAACAGTATATTCTTTTGATAATATATTAGTTCTGAATAACGGCTCTATCATAGAATCAGGAAATGTAGAAACCTTAATAGAGAATAATGGTTTGTTTACTGATTTGCTAAATGTTCAAAGAGTTTTACCAAAAAAAGGTGCAAAGAACAATGAATGATAAAAGTATTATCCTTTGGCTCACAAGGTTTGCTAAACCATATATTCTATGGCTTTCAGTTGCATTTCTTTCGATGATTATAGTTGCATATTTTGAACTTCTTATTCCGTATAAGATTAAAGAAGTTGTAGACGGGATTTTGTTAGGTGAAATGAATCAAGAGTTAATTGAAGAAAATGCTTATGCAATCCTTGGTTTTATTATACTAATATTTATTTTTAGTTCATTATTCAGCTACATATTAAACATATCGGGACAAAAAATTATGTTTAATATAAGACAATCCTTGTTTAGCCATATTATTAAATTACCTCAATCTTATTTTGATTCTAATGATGTGGGAAGAATTACAACTAGAGTCACAAATGATATTAATGCATTAAATGAATTTTATACAAACGTATTAGTTCAGTTTAGCAAAGATCTTTTAGTTGTAATAGGAGTGGTCTTTTTAATAATCTCCTTTAACCCTTTATTGGGTTTGATAATCTTAGGAATAAATATAATTGTTATTATTCTCGCACTACTCTATAGAGAAAGACTAAGAAGAGTCTACTCTAAGCTCAGAAGAACTATATCTCAGCTTAATTCTTTTATTAATGAATCCATCAGAGGAATATCACTATTGAAGCTATATAATAAAGAAGATTTGAATTATAAAAGATTTTCATTGTATAGCACCGAAAACTATACAGCCAATATGGATCAAATGTATACCTTTGCAATGTTTCGACCCTTTATTGAATTCACTACTGTGTTTACAGCAGGAGTAATAATTTGGATTGGTTCTTATCAAGTTATTAAAATGTCTATGACAATTGGTGAATTGTTGGCAGTTCTTTTTTATCTTAGAATGATGTTTAAACCTATATTAGATTTAGCTGACAAATATAATATCTTGCAATCAGCATTAGCCGCTAGCGAAAATTTATTTAATATCGTTAAAGTCGAATCCGAGTCAAGTGGAGAAAAAATTTTTGATGGTAATTTTAAATCTTTGGTTTTTGAAAATATTTGTTTTTCCTATGATGATAAAGATTGGGTATTAAAAGATTTTAATCTTGAGATTAGGAAAGGAGAATCATTCGTATTGATCGGATCGACTGGTTCAGGTAAAACTACCATACTGAATTTAATCTTAGGTTTCTATAAGCCTCAAAAAGGAAAGATTCTTATAGATGGCGTCCCATTAGAGTCATTCAATATGCAAAGTATAAGAAATAATTTCTCTGTGATCATGCAAGACACACCACTTTTTAATAATGTCCCTAATAAAGATGATTTTCACAATATACAAGATTTAAAATCAATTGGTGAAAAGCAAATATCAAATATTAAGATGATGATGAATAGGCCTTTTCAAATTATAGTACTTGATGAAGCTACATCAAATTTAGATTTAGATTTAGAGAAAGATGTTAAGGATTATCTAAATAAAATTAGAGATAAGACTTCGATAGTGATTGCACATAGATTAAATTTAATTAAAGATAATGATATAATTATATTATTAAAGGATGGAAAGATACAGGAAAAGGGAGTCCATTCTGAATTGATAGAGAAAAAGGGAGACTATTTTAAAGTTTTTGGACTGAATCAGGATTTTTTTAAAAATTAGTTTTCTTGTTGTTTTCATATTTCATCGTATAATCTATTTCTTAAATCGGGGTGTGGCGCAGTTGGTAGCGCACCTGTTTTGGGAACAGGGGGTCGGAGGTTCGAGCCCTCTCACCCCGATTTATTTGAGCGCCAGTAGCTCAGCTGGATAGAGCAAAGCACTTCTAATGCTTAGGTCGGGGGTTCGAATCCCTCCTGGCGTAATTCTTATGGTGGATGTAGCTCAGTTGGTTAGAGCATCGGTTTGTGGTTCCGAGGGTCGCGGGTTCGAATCCCGTCTTCCACCCAAATATAAATTTAATTCAAGTTGTGTAGTATGAATTAAATTTTACATATTTAATCCCTATGTCATTTGTTAACATATAAGAAGAGTGTTTACCTGAATTAAGATTAATATTAATGATAATATCTTTTTTCTTCATTAATTGATTAATTATTTTTGTCTTTTTGCAACCAATACCGTTTTTAACTAAAAAGTGCTTACCGATACTTATATCTATTTTATGTTGGTTAATATATTTAATATTTACCGATCCTATTGCCGCAATGATTCTTCCCCAATTAGGATCTGATCCAAATAGTGCTGTTTTAAATAGTAGCGAATTTGCAACTTTTCTTGCAATTATATTAGCGCTTTTTTCTGATTTTGTTCCGCTCACATTAATTCTACAAAATTTTGATCCGCCTTCCGCATCTTTTACTATCAAGGAAGCAAGTTCATAGAAAATCTCATTTATTGCTTTTGATACAGTTGGTAAGCTTTTATGACTCTTTTTAATAGTTGCATCTCCACCCATACCATTCGAAAGACCTATGACAGTGTCATTTGTTGACATATCACCATCTACACTTATTGAATTGAAAGATTTTTTTGTTGCTTCATTTATTATTGTTTTAAATATTTGAGGTTCAAACTTTAAATCTGTTAAAAAGAAGCATAGCATTGTTGCCATATTTGGGTGAATCATTCCGGCTCCCTTGGCAATTCCAAGAAAATTGTAAAAATTCCCCCCTATTTTTATTCTTTTATGAGATATCTTTAAAAATTTATCAGTAGTCGTTATTGCTTCTGCGAAGTCTTTATATCCTTTATCGCTTAGTGATTTAATCAATTTAGGAATATTTTTATTAATTGCTTTATAGTTAAGTTGGCTTCCAATGATACCTGTAGATGAAGGAAAGAAATTATCAGATTTCATATTAGTTAAACTTGCAATACAATCTAACACTTTATTTGTCGCAACAATCCCTTCTTCTCCCGTACATGCGTTTGCACTACCACTATTTACCACAATTGATTGAATAGATTTTTTCTTTATTATTTTCCTACCAATCGTTATTGGTGCTGCAACCACTTTATTTTGTGTAAATATTGCATGAGCAATACATTTCTTTTCAGAAAAGATTAATCCTAAATCTTTATTGTTAGATTTTTTTAATCCAGCAGATATGCCCGAGAATTTAAATCCTTTAACTTTTATCATAATAAGTCTAAGTATTGAATAGAATTTAACTCTTTTCCAGAGTGAAATTGACTAAATTTTGCTATTATCTTTATTAGTTTAACTCTGGTAGCAACATTTCTTGTAATTTTGTTCTTTTCTAAGGATATTTTTTCTCCTATAATTCTTTCAAGTTCTCTATGTGTTGGTTTTAATCCATGAATTGTTAAATAGTTAATTTGAAATTCTAAAATTCCATCAAGGGCTTCAATTAGGGTTTTTTTTGGAAGGTTTAAAAAAAACTTTTCCAATATATTAAAAGTTTTAGTATTGGCTACCTCTTTTATTTCAAAAGTATCAACATATTCATTGACCAAGGAAGATAGAATTATAATATTTTTATTTAAACCGTGATTGCTATATTGGGTATCTAGTTGAATTGAATTTAAAGTTTTAGCTGATTCATGAACTTGAGTATTTTTGAAATTAAGTATTATAAGATTAAAAGGCTCTAGTTTTCCGACAAACCTTTTTTTGCTTTTTCTAGCGTTCTTAATTATAAAACTTGTTTTTCCAAGCTTCTCTGTGTAAATAGTTGCTATAAAATCATAATCACCGTACTCAACTTTCTTTAATATAAAACCTTTATCTTCTATGTTCATTCTATATAATCATTAAAGCTATAAATAAGTAGGATATAGCCGAAAACATATCATTTGCCATTGTCACAAAAGGCCCTGATCCATTCGCAGGATCCATTTTAAATTTATTGAGCATTAATGGAAACGCGGCACCAAATATGGCAGAAATGACAGAGGCTAGAGATAGTGAGTAAAATATTACGCTAAAGAATTTTATGCCTTCATTAGTGGTTCCATTGATATAGAATCCTGATAGGCCAGCTATTAAGCCACAAATAGCTCCAAGTACCAGAGATAATTTAAGTTCTGAGAATATAACTTTCATTGCTTGCGATGTATTAATTGTACCCATCCCAAGAGCTCTTATTACAATAGCAGAAGTTTGAATCCCTACACTGCCTCCAGTTGCCATAACAGCTGGCATAAATGCGGCAAGAAGAATAAAGTTTTGCAATGTACCACTGAAATTAGCCCAAATTATGAAAGCTATAATAATCTCTCCTATTAGTGTTACTAGTAGCCAAGGTAATCTAGATTTTGTTTTAGACAGAAAGCTGGAATAAATAGGATGGTTATATTCTCCAATACCAGCAAGAGAGTATATGTCTTCTTCCGCTTCTTCTGTAATGACATCTATGATATCGTCAGAAGTTATTCTTCCTAAAAGTTTATTATTTTCATCAACTACAGGTAATGAAACTATATTATAATTTGCAAAAATAATACTAACTTCCTCTTGATCCAAATCGGGAGAAACAGAAACCTCTATGTCCTCCATAATGGAACTTACTTTTGATCCTGGGTCAGCTAATATTAAGTTTCTTAAAGAAATAAAGCCAACAAGTTTATCATTCTCATTAGTTACATATATAAGATAAAAGTCGGGCACATCATTTGCTATTAGCCTAATCCAATTAATTGCATCCTTTATTATTGACGAATCCTTTACTTCAACTAGTTCAGTTTGCATGATTCCGCCAGCTGTATCTTCCGCGTATTGTAATAGGGTTTGAACTTCACTAGAATCTTGAGGATTCATATTCTCAAGTATTTCTTTTGATTTCTCTTCATCTAGATCTGATATTAGGTCTGTCGCGTCATCAGATTCTAGTTCTTCAATAACATTCAGAATCGACTTGTTATCAAGGACTTTTAATATATTTGTTCTGATATCTTCTGGGAGCTCTAATATAATTTCCGACGATATATTTGAGTCTATAGATGATAATATCTGGCATATTTCCTCTTCGGAGAACCTTACTAAAAGATTAGAGATATCAGTTGGGTTTAAATCTTTTAAAATATTTTGTACGTTGGAAAGGGTGTTTTCCTTAATTGCTTTCAATAATTTTTCATGTATCTCTAAATTCATAATTCACCAAAGTATTCAATCTATAGGTTAATATATTTTTATGTTACTTAAAAGATATTCATTTTTAGCATTTGAATTAGTTACATTCTCTCATACTTTATTTGTTTTACCACTGATTCTTTCTGGATACTTGATTTCTTTTAGGGAATTTATTTTATTAGATTTTTTACTTATTTTAATTGCGGCGATTTCGGCACGAACTATAGGAATGTTGTTAAATAGAATTATTGATTCAAAAATCGATTCAGAAAATCCTAGAACTAGTTCTAGGCCGATTCCATCCAAAAGAGCTACCATGAAGTTTGTTTATTCTTTTTTAATTGGTAGTTTATTTTTTTATTTTATTTCTTGTTTTTTTATTTGTGAATTTATTTTCATGCTATCCCCAATCCCAATAATCTTTTTCACTGTGTATCCGTATACGAAAAGATTTACTCCGTTTTGCCATTTTTTTTTGGGAGCATCTCTTGCACTTGGTCCCTTAGCAGGCTCTATAGCCTCCACATGTAATATTGAAGGGTTATACATTGTTGCTCCAATTGTGGCTTTTACTCTTTTATGGATTGCTGGGTTCGATATATTGTATGCATTGCAGGACTTTAAACACGATCTAAAATATAAGATTTTTTCTATTCCTGCCATTTATGGTATCAAAACCGCAGTTAAAGTATCATCGGTCTGTTTTATTTTATCTATAATATGTCTAATATATCATTCGATTGTATTCAACTATAATTTTTTGAGTTTTTTAATTATTGTTATTATATCAATAAACTTTTTTCTACAAATAACTAATACATTAAAAAATAACTATTCTTTTTTTAAATATAATTCATATATTGGATTTATGATTTTAATATTAGTTATTTCTGATATATTATTTGTATGAGAACAGTTGTAGCAATTACGGGTGCTTCCGGCTCGAACTTCGCGGTTAACTTCATAACCAAATGTCCTAGCGAAAAATTTCTTGTTGTTTCTAAATGGGGCAAAAGAGTCATTCACGAGGAGTTAGGTTTAAAGTTTGAGGAAATTGAGTCTATGGTTGACAATACTTACTCTGACTCAGATTTAGCCGCACCATTTGCATCGGGTAGTAATCATTTTGATTCATTAGTTATTGTTCCATGTTCAATCTCAACTCTTAACAAAATTGCCTCTGGAATTTCTGATACTTTAATTACAAGAATGGCTCAAGTTGCCTTGAAAGAACGAAGAAGGTTGGTCATTGCCTTAAGAGAAACTCCCTTAGACTCTATTACCCTTGAAAATGCATTAAAGCTCTCAAATGCAGGTGCGATAATAGCTCCTGTGTCACCGGGGCTTTATTTGGATGAGAATACGATATCAGATTTGGCTGATACTTTTTCTGATAAGCTTTTAAGTCTGATCGGCATTCATAAGGAAAATGGCTGGAAAAACAAGGAAATTTAGCTTTGTTTAAACAAAACTTTGATGATTTAAGCTCTTATATTGATTTCCTTGATAAAATTGGCGATTTAAAAAGAATAAAGACTGAAGTTGATCCTATTCTTGAGATAAGTCAGATTAGTTGCAAAGCTATAGAGCAAGACGGACCTGCATTGTTATTCGAAAATGTTAAAGGCTCATCCTTTCCTGTAGCAACCAATTTATTTGGTTCAGAGGAAAGATTGCGGATTTCTTTAGGATGCAATCCTAAGGATTTAGGCGAAGAAATTTTATCTTTTGCGGAGAAAGCTATTCCGCCAAAAATTGATCATTTATTTAAATCAATCCCTTTTTTTAAAAGGCTTACAAACTTTAGGTCTAAAGAGCAAGCTTTTAATCCACCCTGTCAACAAATTCAAGGAGCTTTAGATTTAAGTGATCTTCCTATAATAAAATGTTGGCCCGAAGATGGCGGGAGATTTATTACTATGGGTTTAACTGTGACTGAAAGTCCAATAAATAAAAAATCTAATATGGGTATGTATAGACTTCAAATGCATGATAAAAATACATTGGGTATGCATTGGCATCCTCATAAAGGTGGTGCAGCCCATTACCATGAGGCAAAACAGCTTGGACAAACCTTTAATGCTGCTATTGTACTTGGCGGTGATCCATCATTAATCTTCTCTGCAATTGCGCCTCTTCCTGAAAACATTAATGAATTATTATTCTCTGGTTTTCTAAAAAGAAAGCCTATAAATCTTTGTAGAACAAAAACTTCTAACTTAAGAGTTCCAGCAAATGCCGAATTTATAATAGAGGGGACTGTCCCAATTGATAAAACAATGTTGGAAGGGCCTTTTGGAGACCATTTTGGCTATTATTCCATGGAAGGGGATTTCCCATATATGGATGTAAAAACTATTACTAGAAAGCACAATGCAATCTTCCCTGCCACTGTTGTTGGAAGACCACCAAAAGAAGACATGTTTTTGGGGAATGCTGCTACTAATATTTTTTCCCCTCTTATAAAATTAGTTACTCCCGAGATTTCAGATATGTGGGCCTATTATGAATCTGGTTTTCATAACTTATTAGTTATTTCAGTTGACGAAAGATATCCTAAGAACTCAGTTAAAGCTATGATGTCCGTTTGGGGTACAGGTCAGCTTTCACTAACAAAATGCATAATAACCGTTCCAAGTTTCGTAGATCCAAAGAATATAAATGAAGTTCTTGGCTATCTAGGTGAAAATTTTAATCCTTCTAATGACTTAACTCTTTTGCAAACAACACCTTTAGATACCTTAGACTTCACAAGCGGGAAGATGAATGTGGGAAGTAAAATAGGTATGAATGCGGTCGGGGATGGAAAAAAAATATCGCCAGATTGTTTTAATGCCATATCTATTGAAGATCCAAGAAATAAGTATAATAAAATTAAGGACTATAGAGTCATTAATAGAAATATAATTATTATTAATTCTGAATTTGACCCTAAAATAATTTCAAAAGAAATCCATGATGGAAATATTCTGAATAATTTTAAAATTATTTTCATCGTTAGTCTTGATATCAATATTAATGATAATATAGATTTATTGTGGGGTATCTTCACTCGATTTGATCCCACGCTGGATATTGTATTTAAGAATTGTGAATTAACTAATTCTAGTGTTCAATTTTCTGGCACAATGATTGTCGATGCAACTCAAAAAGACTGGTATCCTAAGGTTTTAAGCATGAATGACGATATAGTTGATAAGGTTGATAGAAATTGGAAAATATACTAGAAGATTTTGACATTTTGTGTGTTGATGAAAACTTGTTACCAATAAAAGACAAATTATTAAACAATAAAAGATTAGATTTTAAAGACGCAGAGATGATTATGGATACCAAAGATCTAAATTCTTTGGGCCTCTTAGCTAAATACAAAAAGCTTTCAAAAGATGGAGAAAAAATTTACTTTGTTGTTAACCGACATATCAATCCTACAAATATTTGTGTTATAGCAAATTCTTGTAAATTCTGTGCATTCGGACAGAAGAAGAACTCTCCCGATGCCTATGAAATGAGTATAGACAAAATACTTTCTTTATTGGATGAGGAGCTTAGAGAAATTCATATAGTAGGAGGTCTTCATCCAGATTGGAAATTTGATAAGTATCTAGAAATTATTAGAGAAGTTAACATTGCAATGCCTTCAGCGCATATTAAAGCTTTTACAGCTGTTGAAATTGAGTGGTTTAGCAAGATTTCAGGATATAAAGTGGAAAAAGTTATAGAGCAATTAATGAATGCAGGTGTTGATGCGTTACCTGGAGGTGGAGCGGAAATTTTTGCACCTGAAGTAAGGAAAAAGATTTGTTCCCCTAAAACAACAGGTGATTCTTGGCTAAATATTCATAAAGCTGCGCATAAATTAGGACTACCTTCAAACGCTACAATTCTATATGGACACCTTGAATCAAAATATGATGTCATTGATCACTTAGATAAATTAAGAAATCTTCAAGATCAAACAAATGGATTTCTCGCTTTCATACCAGTACTATTTCAGCCTTACAATACTAGACTTAAGCATTTAAAGCCCTTTCCCTTTTCTTATGATTTAAAGGTACATGCTCTTGCTAGATTATTTTTAGACAATTTTTCTCATATTAAAGCATATTGGATTACCCTTGGTGAAAAAGCCGCACAAGTAACTTTTCATTATGGTGTTTCAGATGCTGATGGAACTATAATTTCTGAGAAGATTATTCACGATGCTGGAGCTAAGTCTCAAATAGGACATACAAGAGATTTTTTTGTTAATATGATAAAAGATTCTGGATATATTCCAGTTGAAAGAGATGCATTGTATAATGAGTTGAAGATTTATGATTAAAATAGATGTTTTTTTTTATCAGTTTTTTCTGAATCAGTAGATTCAGGAAACCCAGCAGCAGTTTGTATTTTAAAAGAAACTGAGTTTAATAATACATCCCTTCTGCAAATGATAGCTAAAAAGATAAATATTTCTGAAGTTACTTTTTTGAATCTTGAGAGAAGTAAGTTTTTTATTAGATGGTTTTCTCCAACACAAGAGGTCGATATCTGTGGTCATGGTACAATTGCAGGATTTAAAATACTAAAATCGATGAACCTATTTACAGCTGATGAATCGGTAGAAATTCAATCAAGTAAATACAATTTTAAGCTTAAGAGTAATATGGATTTAAATACTATAAGTTTACAATTGCCGATATTCTCTTTGCAAAAGAAGTTACCAAATGAGTTAAATAATATTATCGATGTTAGTTTAATAGAAAGGGTTTCATCGTCATATTTAGATTATATTGTTGAGCTAGATTCATTAAGTAAATTAAAAAAGATTAATATCAACTTTTCTGAGCTATTAAAAGTAAAGAAGAGAGGTTTAATTGTTACATACGCTGAAATTGCTAAAAATGAAATTTTCTTTAGATATTTTTGTCCAAAGTTAGGTTTTAATGAAGACCCTGGAACTGGAAGTGCTCTTTCCTCCTTATACAGTTTTTGGAATAAACGTCTTGATTTTGATAAGAAAATTAGTTTTTCTCAAGAATCTGAAAGAAAAAGTAGAGGTTTTGTTCAAAAACTAGTAAATGAGGATTTTATTACAATTCAGACCTTTGTTTCCAGCCATTATACTAAAACTATAGAAATAGACTAAGTGTTTTTTTTATTGTATAAATATCTCTTTATTTGATTGGCGGTGTAGCCAAGTGGTAAGGCGATGGTCTGCAAAACCATTATACCCCGGTTCGAATCCGGGCACCGCCTAAAATTGCCCGGGTGGCGAAATAGGTAGACGCAAGGGACTTAAAATCCCTCGGTAGCAATACCGTGCCGGTTCGAGTCCGGCCCTGGGCATTTAAACATTTCTTTGGAATATCATAGAAATCCATGGAGTTTTTTTAAAAGTTCTTATTATTTGAAGATTTGCTTCTTTGGCAATCCGCACATAGTCCTTTTCTTTTTCTATATTAAAGCCGGCAATAGACAAGTATCCACCTGGATTTATTATTTGGGAAATTTTCAGTAAATTATTTGGTAAGAACGAGCCTGAAATATTTGAAACTATAAAATCATATTTATCTTCATTTGTAAGCGGATCAGTAATTAAACAAGGAAAATCTTTCTTATGGTTAAAATTTGACTTGAAGTTTAACTTTGATTCTTTGATTGCTAATTGATCAATTTCCGAGGCTGATACATTTAAAACACCAAGTTTTTTGATTATGATTGCTAAGATACCCGAGCCTGATCCTAGATCTAAAGCTGTAGTAATCAACTTCGTGTTAATAATAAATTTTATAGCTTCGATTGAAAGTAATGTAGTAGTGTGATTACCACCAAAAGATGTACCCTGATTAATTACCACTTTAAGTTTTCTGTCTTTTACGTTTATTTCTATAAGCTCATCTTTTAATCTTTCTTCAATGTAAATATCATGCAATGTCATAAAAATATAGTATTTAATAATTAAGATAATAAAAGGACATTTTTGTTATAATATCTCATGACCCAATATATTATAAAATTATTTATTACATCAATTATTATAGTTGTGGCCACAGAAATATCTAAAAAGAGCACTGTCTTGGCAGCGATTATTATAGCCCTACCTTTAGTATCATTGCTTACTTTTTCCTGGATATATTTGGAAAGCAAGGATGTACTTAAAATTGCCAGGCTAAGCACGGAAATTTTATATTTTGGTCTAGCAACTGTCCCTCTATTTCTAATTCTCCCATTTATGCTCAAAGGAGGATATTCTTTTTTATTATCAATGATTTTGTCTTGCTTAAGCTCAGCAATAACTATGTTGCTTGTTAAGATGTATTTGTTAAATGATTAAACTAAAAAGCAGTAGTAGATTAATATAAATTAATTTTCTTCTTCTAAGTCTTCTATCTCTTCATCAAAGTCTTCAAGTTCTTCATCAAAATCTTCGAGTTCTTCTAGGTCATCGATTTCTTCTAAGTCTTCAAATTCTCCTTCATCTTCTGTGTCATCACCAGAATCAATTTCGTCTTCAATTTCTTCTTCATTTTCATCTGACTCTTCCCATATATCATCATCGTAATCAATTTCTTCTTCTAAATCTTCTAGTATTTCCTCCTCAAATTCGCGGAACTCTTCACCACCACCAAATAAATATAAAATTGATAAATCGTTTTTTGATGAAAGTTCTTGATGTTCCAATTTAAACCTCCGGAAAGAAAGACTACAATTTAAAATATATATACTTGAAAAAAAGTCAATAGGGTGGTTGAAAACTATTTTTACGCTTGGTTTATTTTTTAAAATGTATATTATTTAGTGATAAGTATTTTGCTGTTAAAGAGGTTTAATTTTGCCAATATCAAAGATTGAAGACGCTATAAAAGATATTAAGAAAGGAAAAATGGTCATTTTGGTTGATGATCAAGATAGGGAAAATGAAGGTGATTTGATTGTCGCTGCCGAATTTGCCACTCCAGAGGTCATTAATTTTATGGCAACTCATGGAAGAGGTTTAATTTGTTTGTCAGTTGATACAAAGAAAGCAAGTGAGCTTGATTTGTCACCTGTCAATAAACCCTCAGAGGAAAATCTAGATTCAACAGCCTTTACTGTCTCTATTGATGCTAAAAAAGATGTAACCACTGGTATTTCTGCTCATGATAGATCTAGGACTGCAACATTGGTTGCAAATGATAGTGCTTCAGCTGCTGATTTTGATAGACCGGGGCATATGTTTCCACTAGTTGCCAGAGATGGCGGTATCTTAGTTCGAGCAGGACATACTGAAGCTTCTGTCGATATATCTAGATTAGCAGGATTAAAGCCTTGTGCGGTTATATGCGAAATAATGAATAATGATGGCTCTATGGCAAGACTTAAAGATTGTGAAAAGTTTGGAAAAAAACATAAGATAAAAATTGCAACAATTGCCGATTTGATTAGCTATAGACTTAAAAAAGAGTCATTTGTTTCTCAGTCTGCTTCTTGTAGTCTTCCTACAGATTATGGAGATTTTATGTGCTATTCATATGATAGTGAAATAGACAATAAAACACATTTGGCTTTTGTTAAGGGAAAAATTAAAGATAATAAAGAATATTTGGTAAGAGTTCACTCTGAATGCCTAACAGGAGATTTGCTAGGATCAAGAAGATGTGATTGTGGTTCTCAGCTTCATAAAGCCTTAGATATAATTAAAGAAGAGGGAGAAGGTGTTTTACTGTATCTTAGACAAGAGGGTAGAGGAATAGGTATCAAACACAAGATTAAAGCTTATGCATTACAAGAGGAAGGCCTCGATACAGTAGAAGCAAACCATGCATTGGGCTTTAAAGAAGATTTGAGAGAGTATGGCACCGGAGCACAGATACTTAGAGACTTAGGATTAAAGAAAATAAAATTGTTAACTAATAACCCAAGAAAAGTTGCAGGCCTCGACGGCTTTGGTTTAGAAATAACAAAGACTTTGGCAATTGAGACAATACCCAAAAAAGAAAATATGAAATATCTTAAAGTGAAAAAGAAAAAATTAGGTCATAAGCTGAGCTTAGTAGAATAAGAACATGAAAGATGACAATAAACCATTTTCAGAAGAAGACATATTAGTATATGTTGTCATAAGTACTTTTTATAAGGATATTTCTGAAAAACAATTAGAAAATGCTACAAATGTTTTAACTAAAGAGCTTAATCTTAGAAAAGATCAAATTAAAGTTATTGAGTGTCTAGGATCTTTAGAGTTACCTTATTTAATTAATGCTGTGTGCAAGAAGCATAACCCTAATGGGATTGTTGCGTTGGGTTGTATCATTGAAGGGGAAACCACTCACTATGACTACATATCAAATGCGATTTTTGATAAATTGATTCAAATTAGTATGAATTATGATACTCCTATCACCTCTGCCATATTAACAGTTAAGAATGAGGATCAAGCTATTGAAAGAGCTAATGGTGGACCAAAAGATAGGGCTAAAGAGGCTGCTTATAGTCTTGCGAATTTAATAAAAGTAAGAAAGGATTTTTAGTTATGAGATATTGGATAGATAGGAGAGCTAGAGAGTTATCTCTAAGATTTATGTACAGTCTTGATGTAAAGTCATCCGATTTTTCATATGATTTTGATAATTTTAATGAGAATGTTTCCAATTTTTGGGACTCAAATCCAATAAATAATTATTATATGCTTAAATTAATGAGAATTAAGGAAGAGGAAATGATTGTTATTGGGTCAACTGCGTTAAGTAATAATAAAATTTTCTTGAGAATTATAAGTAAGGAAAAATTTAATAGCTTAGTTTCCAAATTAGGAAATATTTCAAAATTTAAGACTTTTCTAAAAATCTATAACCTGAATGAGAAGATAGAAGGTCACGATGCAGATTTTTATAAGGTACTTAGAGATATTTTTGAAAACTCAAGGAAAGTAGTTACTAAAAATATTATTAAAAATAAGGCTGACGAAATAATACATGGGTGTGCCAAGAATATTAAGCCAATTGATGATCAAATAGATCAGACTATTAAGAATTGGAGGTTTGATAGAATTAATACTGTAGATTTAAACATCTTAAGGATAGCAGTGTTTGAAATTCTATTCTCAAAAGGAATTCCAGTTCCTGTAAGTATCAAAGAAGCAATTGTCCTAGCGTTAAAATATAGTTCAGATGAATCATGTGGTTTTATTAATGGGATTCTTGATACAATATCAAAAAGAGCTTTACAATGATTGTTGAAGTTATAGAGAAGCTATGTAGTGGAAGTGATCTTTCCGAAGAAGAGATTGATAATATTTTTTCATCTATGATGAATGGAGAATTATCAGATATACAAGCAGCCTCCTTTTTAACTGCATTAAAGATTAAAAAACCTACATCTGATGAGATCTTTTTTGCCTCAAATGTTTTATTAAAGAATCTTGACGTAGTACCAAATCATGACAATAAATTGCTTGATTTATGCGGTACTGGAGGAGATTCAAAGTCTACGCTGAATGTATCAACTATAAGCTCAATTATTCTTGCTTCCATGGGAGTAAAAATTGCAAAGCATGGGAATAGGTCGGTATCAAGTAAGGTTGGCAGTGCAGATTTAATAGAAAAGCTTGGTATTTCTCTTGATGAAAATTTAACTGATTCTCTCGATTCAATCGATAAAAATAATTTTTCTTTTTTATATGCCCCAAATTTTCATAAATCAATGAAAAATGTTGCACAGGTCAGAAAAGGTTTAAAAATGAGAACCATTTTTAATATTCTAGGGCCATTGGTTAACCCGCTTAGACCTAAATTCCAACTAATGGGTGTTTATGAAAAGAGTCTGGTAACCCTTATGGCCAAGGTGCTACAAAAGCAAGGAATAGAAAGAGCATTGGTGGTTCATGGTCATGACGGTATGGATGAAATATCTATTTGCAGCAGTACTTATATTGCAGAAATTAACGGGAAAGATATTAGGGAGTATACATTTAATCCCGAAAATTATGGCTTTAAGTTGTCAACAATCAATTCCTTAGTTATTAATTCTGCTGATGAATCTAGAGAAATTACAGAGGGAATATTGAATAATAAAATTCAAGATTCTAGAAGAGATATATGTATATTGAATTCGGGTGCAGGTTTATATATTTCAGGAAATGCAAAATCGTTGGAGGATGCTTTTTTAAAAGTTGAAACTAAAATTGCTTCTGGCGAAATTTATCATAGTTTTTTAAAAATATTAGGTAAATAAATGGACATCTTAGATAGAATTATATCAAGTAAGGAAAAAGAAGTTGAATCTTTAAAAAAAATTTATCCTAAAGATGATTTAAAAAAAGGAATAACTAATAAGAATTATATAAAAAGAGATTTTTTCTCTTCTTTTTTAGATAATAATAAAGTCAATATAATAGCTGAAATCAAGAAGGCATCTCCTTCAAAAGGAATAATTGCTGAAGATTTTCAGCCTTTGATGATTGCTTTGGATTATGAAGCCGGCGGTGCTTCAGCTATATCAATTTTAACAGATGAAGAATTTTTTATGGGAAAGATAGATTATATCCCATCAGTTAGAACTCTTACTACAATTCCTCTTTTAAGAAAGGACTTTATTATTGATGAGTACCAGATTATTCAGAGCAGGTTTTATGAGGCTGATGCAATATTGTTGATAGGAAGAATACTTACTTTATCTAAACTAAAAGAATTAATTTGTCTTGCATCCGATTATGACCTTGATGTTTTATATGAGGTTCATAACATAGAGGATATAGAGAAAGGTATAAGTGCAGGAGCAAAAATTTTTGGAGTAAACAATAGAGATTTATCAAATTTTAATGTTAGCAATAAAAATATACTAGATATTCGCAATAAGATTCCAAGTGATTCGATTTTAATTAGTGAAAGTGGAATATCTACTCCTTCAGATATTACTATGTTACGGAAAGAAGGAATAACAAATTTTTTAATAGGAGAGAGTTTAATGAGGTCTAGCAATAGAAAGGAGTTTATTAAAGAATTAATTAAAGCTTAAATTTTTCAATTATCATTGCAAGCTGTTTAATTCCATAGTCATTGCTACAGCTTACATAAATTTTTCTACATCCTTTTAAAGGGTTAAATTTGTTTAAATAATTTTTAAAATTACATAAATCATATTTATTTAGGACAATTAATTTTATACGAGAAGGTAAGACCTTGTTGTATTCCTTTAATTCGTTTAATAAAGTTATATGTTGCTTCTTGAGTTCATCTAGACTGCCACATGATAAATCTAAAACTTCAATTAGGAATTTAGACCTTTCTATATGTTTTAAAAAAGTATGACCAAGCCCCTTACCTTGTGATGCTCCTTCTATTAGGCCAGGTATGTCAGCGATTAGGTAATCATTTGATTCTCCTTTTAAGACCCCTATATTTGGATTTAATGTAGTAAATTCATAATTACCAACTTCGGCTTTAGAATTTGTAATTTTTCTAATAATCGATGATTTACCTACGTTTGCGAATCCAATTAGACTTAAATCAGATATGGTTTTTAAATTTAACGCAATCGATAATTTTTCACCTATTTTTCCATCTTTTGCTTTTGTAGGAGCACGATTAGTAGAAGTTTTAAAAAATGTATTTCCTAGTCCACCTTTTCCGCCCTGGAGTAAAACAATTTTTTCATTTTCAATTGTTATATCAGCAATTTTAGATTTATTTTTCTTATCATAAATTTCTGTTCCAATTGGAACCCGTACCTCCAAATCGCTACCGTTTCTACCATTTCTTTTATTCGAGCCGCCATTTGTTCCATTTTTTGCTCTAAAGATCCTTTTATTTCTGAAATTTTTTAATGAATTTATATTCTTATCACCTATAAATATTATATTCCCACCATCTCCTCCGTTACCACCATCTGGACCCCCAAAAGGGATAAATTTTTCACGTCTAAAAGATGCAATTCCATTGCCTCCATTCCCAGAAATTATTTGAATTTCGATATAATCTAAAAAATTTTTCATTCCTTATTCCTTGACATTAAAATCACACGCAAATATTATAGCATCTATGTTGATTCGATTTTTAAAAGTTTTATTTGTAGTAGTTTTTTTAATATCTTGTACCGGAAGTAGAGAAGAGTTTCTTACAGGGTCAGATAAAGAGCTTTATGACCTTATAAATAAAGAAATAAATAAAAAGAAAAAATATGTAGTTCTTAATCATACAGATTTTGATCTATTGGAAGATATGATTACTACACTTCAGATTAGGTTCCCGTATTCTCCATATACTCGTGAGGCCTATCTTTTGAGTGCGGATGTTGCTTTTAAAAGAAAAAGATATAATTTGGCAATAAAAGAATATACAGAATTCTTAAATAACCAGGTTAATCATCCAAAAACTGACTATGCCACATTCAAACTTTTGAAATCGCAATCGCTTTTAATAGCAGCAAAAGATAAAAATGATGATCCTGCCAAAGAAATCTTAAGAATTTATGACTCATTATCAGCTGTTTACAAAAGCACAGAATATATGGATGAAACACAAAGAATTTACATAAAGGCAAAGAAGTTCTTATTGAAGAGAGCAATTTATGTTGCAAATTTTTATATCAAAAAAGATCAATATGAATCAGCATTAGGTAGATTGAATAATACAGAAATATTGATTCCGAATCTTGTTAATAACAGTTCTGAAGCCCAATATTTAATTGTTTTATCAAAAATAAAGTTATCAAAGGATGCTGATAAAAATACTCTTCTTAACAACTACAAGAAAAAGTTTCCAAAATCAAAATTTATAGAAAATCTTGAAGAACTTCTATAATCTTTTTTCAAATGTACTACGTTGAAGTTTTAACAGAAAATAAAGTACCTGAAAGCGACTTCTTGATTTTTTATGAGAATTATAATTGCGTTTTCTCACAATCAAATATTGATGATAAGTATAAAATTGAGGTAATTTTCAATAATTACAGTGATTTAGAAATCTTTTTGGAGTCTTTAAAAAACGAAAGTTATGAGCAAAATCTTATTTCGAAGATATTTAAAGGTGCTAAAATCAAGAAATTTAAAAATAGAGAAAAAGATAATTGGAAAAGGTTTCTTATACCTATTCCTATAACGTCCAATATAAGAATTGTACCTCCATGGTCTTCAGAATATAAAGAAAAAGAGATTATTATTAATCCTTCATTAGCATTTGGAACTGGGCATCATGAAACGACTTTAGCGTGCATTAGATTATTGATACAAATTAATAATAATTATAATCTTAGAGATAATATTTCTTCGATATTGGATATCGGCACCGGGACTGGGATTTTAAGTATTTTATGTTCAAAGATTTTTTCATGTGATGTACTAGGAATTGATAATGACCCTAACGCCATATTACAGGCTGAATCAAACCAAGAATTAAATTCTTTTTCGTCTAATGTTGAATTTAAGCTTACTGAAGTTGAACTATTAGATAGGGAATTTGATTTAATAATTATGAATATTTCTTCTAAATATATATTATCAAAATTTAAAATTATTAAATCTTTGCTTAAAAGTAACTCAATCTTTATCATATCGGGGTTTTTGTCCTCTTCTTTTCATGACATTAATAGGTTGTTCATTAAGGAAAAATTTAGCATAATTTATATGATTCATGATAATAATTGGATTTCAGTCATGGTAAAAAGAATATGAGAGATATAATTTATTTTACTAAAAAAAGAAATGTTTTAGTTTTAGATCAAACTTTATTGCCATTTCAAGTAAAATATGTTGAAGCGAGTAACTACAAGAATATTGTCAATTTAATTAAGAAGCTGGGAATTCGGGGAGCACCAGCTATAGGTGTAGCAGGGTCATTTGCTGCTTTTTTGGCATTAAGGGACATACCAAAAAAAAATATTTCAGATTTTCATTCTTTATTAATCGAAAGATTGTCCCAAATAGAATTATCTAGACCAACCGCAGTAAATTTAAAATGGTCCATTGATCGTTTTAGAGAAATCTTAAATACAAATCACTCATTATCTCATAGAAGAATGCTTCAACTTTTTTACAAAGAAGCAAAAGAGATATATCAGCAAGAAAAAAAGGTTTCTATAAAAATTTCAAATTTTGGTTCAAAGCTTTTTTCAAATAAAGATAAAATATTAACTCACTGTAATACTGGATCTTTAGCTACTACAGGACCTGGAACAGCACTAGGAGTTATAAAATCAGCTAATAAAAAATATAAAGGGATTAAAGTTTTTGCAACAGAGACTAGACCATTATTGCAAGGCTCAAGATTAACGGTTTGGGAATGTCAGCAAAGCAAGATTGATTGTACATTGATAACAGATTCAATGGCTTCACATGTTATAAAAAATAAAGAAATTAATTCTGTTATTGTTGGTGCCGATCGAATCGCAATTAATGGAGATGTAGCAAATAAGATTGGCACATATCAGTTAGCTATAGCATGCAAGTATCATAAGATTCCTTTTTATGTTGCTGCTCCAATATCCACCTTTGATTTTGAATGTAAAAATGGAGAAATGATTAAAATAGAGGAAAGGTTGCCAGAGGAAATTATTAAAATTAAAGGTTCTTTAGTTTCAGGAGCAAAAAAAGTTTTTAATCCCGCCTTTGATATTACTCCAAGTAAATTAATTACGGCAATTATAACCGAAAAGGGAATATTATATAATCCAAGAAAGAGTGTAATAGAGAAATTTTCCTAAAGATTATTGTTATTAAATTCCTCTTCTTCCATACAAGACAGGCAATAACGTGTAAATGGCATTACTTTGAGCCTGTTTTCATCTATTGGGTCCTTACAGTAAGGACAGATGCCATATGAACCACTACTGATTCTTTTTAAAGCATCATCAATCATTACTAGTTTTTGTCTATCTCGCTGATTTAAAGATAGAGATAAATCTCTTTCCCTGTCATTAGATGCATTGTCATAAAAGTCCCCGACATCATGTTTCAAATGGTTTGACTCAGTTTTAATGATTTTTGATATGTCCTTTAGTATCTCATCTTTAATTCCAATTAATATTTTCTTAATTTCGTTCCTAAACTTAACTGGAAGTTTATACGTACTTTTAGTCTTTTGAGCTTTTTTTGTTTTTAAAACCTCTTTAGGCTTTTTTGAAGCGACAACTTCCTTTTTTTTCTTAAGAGCACCTTTTTTAATTTCTTTTGAACTCTTTGACATATTTGTAGAATTTTTTGTAGCAACCATAGTAAAACTCCAAGTTTTATAAGATAAGCCTATAAAACTATTTGTCAAGATTATTAATTTGAGGATAATTTATATGTAAATATGAATCGTAATAGAGATTTCTGGTTAACTAGGTACGGATTGATTTTAGCAATGGCTGGGAATGCTGTAGGTTTAGGTAATTTTTTGAGATTCCCTGTTCAAGCAGCAGAAAATGGTGGAGGTGCTTTTTTACTTCCTTATATAATATGTTTTATTTTAATTGGGATTCCATTAATGTGGATAGAGTGGGGGATTGGTAGATATGGGGGCTCAATAGGAAAGGGAACAACTTTTGGTATTTCAAATAAGCTTAATATAAAAAAACCTATTCAAATCTTTTCTTTATTAGGAATTTGGATTCCTTTCGTTATTTCAATTTATTATGTTTATATTGAATCTTGGACCCTTGGATATTCGATTAAATCACTTCTGGGTAGTTTGCAGTCAAATTTGATAAATCCTGCTGAACAGATGACTTTTTTTGGAAACTCTTTTAAGCAGTACATTGGTATTAATGAAAATTCTATTTTTATGACACCTTCTTTCTATGCTTATTCTTGTTTTTTATTGACTATATATATTAACTATAGAATCTTATCAAAAGGAATAGTAGATGGAATAGAAAGATTTGTTAAGGTTGCTATGCCTACTTTATTTTTCATGAGTATATTCTTAGTTATTTATACTTTTACAATAAAAACTTCTATTTCTAGTTCTTTAGAAGGATTGAATTTTCTATGGACCCCTGATCTGACTTATCTTTCAAGTCCACGAGTTTGGATTGCAGCTGCGGGACAAGTATTTTTCACCCTAAGTTTAGGTTTTGGTGCAATTGTTACATATGCATCGTTTATTAAAAAAGATGACGATATAGCATTATCTGGTCTAACATCAGCATCGATCAATGAATTAGTAGAAGTTGTATTTGGTGGTTCAATAGTAATTCCTGCTGCTGTGGCATTCTTGGGAATATCTGGTGCTGTTATAATTGCTCAATCAGGAGCTTTCACTATTGGCTTTATAGCGATGCCAGTTATTTTTGACGGTATTCCATATGGTAATATTCTTGGTTTTTTATGGTTTTTCTTGTTGTTTGTTGCAGGACTTACATCATCAATAGGAATATTGCAGCCTGTAATTACTTTTGTAGTTGAAGAGTTTAACTTCACTCAGAAAAAAGCATCTTTACTTGTAATATCGATAATATTATTCCTTTCGCAACTAGTTATTTTCTTGCCAGAATTTCTCGATGAATTTGATTTTTGGGCTGGAACAATCTTGTTAATTATTTTGGCTTTGATTGAAATTGTTATCTTTATTTTCTATATTGCTCCACAAAGTCCTATTGGTGAGATAAATCGAGGAGGGCTTATTAAAATTCCCGAATTTTTTAATAAGATTTTCAAAATATATCTTCCGATACTATTAATTACATTATTCGTTTCTTGGTTAGTGCAAGATATCAATAGTATGAATTCGATAATCTTTAAAGATAGCTTGTGGTCTTATCTGTCTAAAGGAGTGTTGATTAGTTTATTTATTTTCTTGATAATAATAGTTTTTAAAAAGGTGTATAGAGTTGAAAATTGATGCTTTAATTTTTCTTATAACCGCTTGGTCTTTAATTTTCATATTAGTTGGAATTTGTATATCAAAGCTTAATAAGTAATATCTATTTTTTTTCTTAATTCAATAAAATCTGAAACTTGATGTAACAAGCCTCCTATTAATAATACAGAAGCCAAGACTGTAGCTGTTTCATATCCAATAAGAGATATGATAATCATTGCAGGGGAGAAAAATTCCCTTTTTAAAAGGAATCTAAATCTGGTAATTATTCTATAGCTTAAAGATCTATCCTCTAATGGAACAATTTTATCAACCTCACTAGGATAATATGCTAAGCTTCCATTTTCTGTTCGCCTTAACATAAAGAAAAGTATGGTGGTTAGGAATATTAAATACAAAAGTATGTTTAATATTGATAGTTGCTTAAATATAATATTGTCAGCAGTGAAAAGAAAGAACTTTGGGTTATTCATGCAAATACTGATTCCTAAAAACATTGAAAAGTATGATAGTTGATCTAGAGCTGTATCAAACCATTGACCAAATTTTGATTCACGTAATTTTATTCTAGCTACCTCACCATCACATCTATCAAGTATTGTTGCTGATTGTAAAATAATTGCCCCAATAAAAGGCATATTGATTGCATAAAAAATTCCACACGAAATACCAATTAGCCCAACTATTAGAGTTATAATATTTGGATGAATAGAGGTTTTAATAAGTAACTTGCTTATTGGTATTGAGATTTTACTGTTTATAGTTTTTGAAAACCAACCACTGACGTTCTTGCTAATATGATTAAATAGAAAATCTCTACCAACATTAGAATTTATTTCACTAGCTTTAAGTTTGATAGGAGAATCATTTGGACAGATTTTTTTAATCTTTTCGTCTATTTCATTAATATTATTTAATACAAATATATTATTTTTGTCATTTTTTATAAAAACGATTCCTAGATCCTCTGAGTTACTCATCCTAATAGATTCATTTTCTTCTTTAATCATATTTAAAGTTGATTGAAGTTGTTTTTTATTTATGACCACATTATTTTGAAAAAATAATAAGTCTTTATTTTTAGGAAGATTTATAAGAGAACTTACTTGTAATAATTTAAAATCAGGGAATTTTTTATTCAGGCGTTTAAAATTTATCTGAGCCACATTATTTACAATGTAAGCATTGCTAAACCCTTCTGAGGCTAATAACAACAGAATTCGTTCGGTTAGAGTTAAATCGCCTATTTTCTCATGTAAAAATAAATCTAATTTCTCTGAATCTATTCCTGGTCCACTGCATATAACTACTGGAAGCATATTTGCCTATACTATTTTAAGATTTGTTTTTTTCTTCTTAGTAGAGATTTTATTTACATTGATTTTGGCGTTATTTAAATCATTTGGATAGTCAACATCGTGCCAATATAAGTCTTTGATATCTAGAGTTTTAATTTTATGACCACGCTGTAGAATCCTATCTATTCCTGATGCATACCATTTAAGATTAAAGTTATCAGTCCTAATCTCTTTTTCCAGAGATCTTTTAAGTATTTCAACTCCCTCGTTTCTGAAAACTCGTATTCCAACAGATTCACCTGAGGCATTTCTAAGATTTTTTCCTATCGCTGATAAATACCCATCTTTAATCTTTACTTTCATATCTTCAGCCGCATAATTTTTTTTTACTTTATACGGTACACATATTTCATCTTTATTGGAAAGTATCTGGTTCATTACTTCAAGCTCAAAAACATCATCACCATTTAGAAGTACAACGTCAGAATTTAATTGAAATCTTGCAGCCCATAATGAGAAAAGGCTATTAGTTGTTTCCCAGAAAGGGTTGTATATAGTATTTATCTTCATCCCTAAAGAATCATAATTTCCTAGAAACTCCTCAACTTTATCCTTAGCAAAACCCACAACAACATTAACTTCTTCGATATCGCAAGATTTTAAGTGATTAATTTGATGCTCAAGAATTGTTTCATTGTCTATTGTAAGAAGACACTTTGGAATTTCATTAGTATGGGGTTGAAGTCGTTTACCTTTTCCAGCTGCGAGAATAATTGCTTTCATTTCTTTCCTAACTTTTGAATTGAATTATTTATAACTCTTAAAAAAAATTAAGTCAATAAAATAAATAAAAAAAGGTGAATAAAGTTCATTTATTATCTTCTTATACTTAATTTTTTATTTTTATTTAAGTAATTTAGTTAATTTATTAACCTAGAAGTTTAACGAGCTTGCCATCAATAAGTTCAGCATCAACTTGAGTATTTTTTGGATTAACATATACAAGTTTAGGTTTATGTTTTGATGCTCGTTCTGCTTCCATTTGTGCAAATGAAACTATTATTAACGTGTCACCTTTCCTAGCGCAATGGGCTGCAGCACCATTTGTACAAATTACTCCAGTATCTCGTTCCCCTTCAATAACGTAAGTAATAAACCTTTCAGCATTTGTAAGGTTAAAGATATGGACTTGTTCATAAGGTAAAATATTTGCAGCATCCATTAGAGCTTTATCAATAGTAATGCTCCCCTCATAATATAAATTTGCTTCCGTGACGGTAGCTCGATGAATTTTAGATTTTAAAATTGTCAGATTCACACAAAGTATTTTAAATTAAAATTTTAGATTGTCTATTAATCTTATTGAACCTAATTTGACAGCGACAAGAAGGTAGTCACCAGATTTAGGCTTAATTGGATATGTAATGTTTTCTGGATTAATTATTTCAATATACTGAATATCATTAATATTATTAACTAAATAATATTTTCTTAAGTTTTTTATTATATTAATTGAGGAAAGATTATTTTTTTTATAATCCTCTTTGGCTTTTTTCAAGCCTTTAAAAATGATTGGTGCGATTTCCCTGTTTTTCTTAGTTAGCCTAATATTTCTTGAGCTTAAAGCTAGCCCATCCTTTTCCCTAATTATTTTGTGAGATAAAATTTTAATAGGAATATTAAGATCCTTTACCATTCTTTTGATAATTATGAGTTGCTGTAAATCTTTTTCTCCAAATATAGAATAATCTGGCTGTATTATATTGAAAATTTTTAGTACAACTGAAGTAACTCCATCAAAGTGCCCTTTTCTAGAAATACCGCATAAGTGATTCTGCAATTCTTCTACTACAACTTTTGTTTGAAAGTTGCTAGGGTATATTTCATGATTTTTCGGTACAAATAAAAAATCGACACCAATATTTCTAAGTTTCTTTATGTCAGACTTTAAATTAGCAGGGTATTTGTTCAAATCTTTTTTATCATTAAATTGTTTTGGATTAACAAAAATTGTCACCACTGTAACAATATTCTTTTTTTTAGCTTTTTTAATAAGGCTTAAATGTCCATCATGAAGCGCACCCATGGTAGGTATTACAAATATTTTGTTAATACCTTTATTTTTTATACGTAAAGAAATCGCTTGCATTTCTTTCGTAGTCTTTATAATTCTAAGGGAATTTTCTTTTTTTAACTTCATTTTTATATTGGCTAACAGATTTCTTAATGTTACCTCTTAAATTAGAGTAATTCTTAACAAATGAGGGGTGGGGCGACGGAGTAATTCCTAACATGTCTTCTGTTACAAGTATTTGCCCATCACATTTTTTTCCCGCACCAATTCCTATAGTAGGAATTTTTAATGCTTTTGTTATTTTAGACGCAAGATTATCAGGAATACCTTCTAACACAATTATTGAGGCACCATTTTGTTCTGCTTCTTTTGAAAGAGTAAAAATATATTCTTGGTCAGTTTTCTTTTTACCTTGTTTCTTGTATCCACCATAGATGTTGTATGATTGCGGACAAAGGCCAACATGTGCAATCACAGGTATCCCTGCATTTCCTAACTTTTGAATAGTTGGAATTGTATCAAAGCTAATTTCAAGTTTTACAGACTGAGCTTTTGTTTCCTTAATTATTCTTCCTGCATTTCTTAATGCATCTGGAATAGAGGATTGATAAGACATAAATGGCATATCTATTGATAAGTGAGCATTAGAAACTCCTTTTGATACACATGATCCGTGATATATAACATTATCAACTGAAACCCCCAAGGTCGTATCCTCGCCCTGAAATACATTTCCTAAGGAGTCACCAACAAGTATAAAATCACAGTAAGAATCAATAATTGAAGCTGTTTGATAATCGTAAGCAGTTAATGCTACAATAAGCTCATTATTGGTCTTCATTGCTTGTAAGTCTTGAATAGATTTCCTCAATACATTTCCTTAATCATTTACAATTTTATATATAGCTTTATTATATTTAAAAAAAATGTCTATTAATAGTGAAAAGTTCTCTCTACTGTCAAAATTACCTCAATATGTTTTTTCTTCGGTAAATGAGTTAAAGCATCAGGCAAGACTTAATGGGGAGGATATTATTGATTTTGGAATGGGGAACCCCGACCAACCAACACCAAGACATATAATCGAGAAATTATTAGAATCTTCTGTGCAAGGTAGGAATCATAGGTATTCAGTTTCTGCTGGGCTTCCAAAGTTAAGATTAGCTATAAGTAATTGGTATAAAAGGAATTATGATATTAAGCTTGATCCTGAAGAAGAGACAATTGTTACAATAGGCTCTAAAGAAGGATTGTCCCATTTGATGATTTCGCTGTTAGCGCCAGGTGAAACAGTTCTAGTGCCAGACCCTTGTTATCCCATTCATAGCTACTCAGTCTTAATAGCGCGTGGAAATATAAAAGAATATAATTCTATAGACGACGAAAAATTATTAGAAAATATAGAGCTTGGTTTGATGTCAGACCCAAAACCCAAAGCACTAATTATTTCTTTCCCAAGTAATCCTACAACTCAAACAGTTGATATAGATTTTTTTACAAAAGTTGTAGAGCTAGCAAAAAAATATTCGATAATCGTCATTCATGATTTTGCATATGCTGATATTTGTTTTGACGGATATAAGGCGCCTAGTTTTTTGCAGGCGAAAGGATCGATGGATGTTGGTGTAGAATCTTTTTCTCTTTCTAAAAGCTATAATATGGCTGGATGGCGCGTTGGGTTTATGTGTGGAAATAGAGAAGTTATATCTGCCTTAAAAAGAGTTAAAAGCTATTTGGATTATGGAATATTTCAACCTATACAAATTTCTGCAATTACAGCCTTAAATGAGACTCAGGATTGTGTTAAACAAATAAGGGATACGTATAAAAGTAGAAGAGATAGATTGATTGATGGTTTGGGTAAGGCAGGTTGGGATATAGATCCACCTAAAGCTACAATGTTTGTATGGGCAAAAATACCCGACAAGTTTAAAAGTATTGGTTCATTAGAATTCTCAAAGAAATTAATAAAAGAATGTAATGTTGCAGTTTCGCCTGGAATTGGCTTTGGTAAGCTTGGTGATGAACATGTAAGGTTTGCTTTAATAGAAAACGAGCAACGTATTCAACAAGCTACGAGATCAATTAAGAAGTTGTTTAAATAATGAGAAAAATTTCTTTTATTTTACTAACACTTATTCTTATCACTTTTAATGTAAAGTGTGAGGAGTATAATTTTAATAATAGTATTCTTTCAGTCTCAACTATTAATAATTCCTCATACAAAAGAACTAAAATTAATAAATTTATTAATTATTTTACGAAAACGGAAAAGGGAAGAGTTTTTTTTAAACAAACTTATAGAAGGCAAGGGTATTTTCGAGATAGAATAGAAGAAATTTTTGATGAATATAACATACCGGTAGATTTGATTTATTTATCCATGATTGAGAGCGGCTTTCAGGTTGATGTTCGTTCAAGTGCTGGTGCTGTAGGTTTATGGCAATTTATGCCATCCACAGGAAGAATATTTGGTCTACGAGTCGATAAATGGATAGACGAAAGGAAAGACTTCGAGAAATCGACATATGCAGCCGTAAAGTACTTAAGAAGTTTAAAGAAAAAATTCGGCTCTTGGGAGTTAGCAATGGCAGGATATAACTCTGGAGATTTAACAGTAAGGGATGCTATTGTGAATCATAAATCTAGAGATTTTTGGTATTTATCTCAGCATACTTTTCCTAAACAAACAAAAGATTATGTGCCTCAAATTCTTGCGGTAATTCACATATCAAAAAATTTAAATAAGTTTGGATTTAGCAATAAGATTGTGAGCCCTATGGATCAAATAGAAAAAGTTGAACTACCCCCGCAAACTTCTTTAAACTATATAGCAAAAATCTCCGATATTAGCTATAGCAGACTTAAGAAAATGAATCCTTCCTTGTTAAGAGATATTACTCCACCAGACAAACCTTATTCGATCTATGTTCCTGCAGGGTTAAAGAAAAAGGTCTATGCAAAGCTGTATTCTAACCCAGTCTCTAAGGTAATTTTTAAATATAAAGTAAAAAAGGGAGATACTTTGTCTAAAATAGGAAAACTATATTCAAATAAAGTCAGTGAAATAATTAAATTAAATGATTTAGATTCTTCTTTAATATACATTGGCCAAGATTTGTTGGTATATAAAAAAGTTTATTTTAATGAAGAACAAAATAATAATGATTCATTCACATATTTAGTTAAGAAAGGTGATTCATTAAGTATGATAGCTAAAAGGTTTAATATTAAAACTAAAGAATTAAAAGAGATAAATAACCTTCCTTCAAATAAAATACAAGTCGGACAAGCGTTGAAAATTATAAAATCTAATGAATAAACCGAACATTGATTTAATAATAGATCGAATTTATCAAGAAAAAAGATTAGAAATTACAAGAAAAATAGAATCTTTTTCATTAACTAATTTAAATAACTATAAAGATATTTTTTTAGAATTAATATTTGTTATTTTGGCAGCTGGGACAAGTGCTAAGTTAGCATTAAAAACAACTGAAATATTAAAAAAAAAAGATTTTATCTTCCATAGTAATATGAATGAAATTATATTAAAGCTTAAAGGATGCTACAGGTTTTATAATGTCAGAGGTAGATATATTTACACCACACGTAGTTATATCAAAGAATCATATGATAATAATTTTAATAAAATTTTTGCTAATAATTCTGGGCATTATGATAGAAGAAATTTTTTTTATTCAAATAAAATGATTCAAGGTGTTGGCATGAAGGCATCAAGCCATTTTTTAAGGAATATAGGCTTTCATGACTATGCTATATTAGACAAACATATTATTAATCTATTAAAAGAATGTGGAATAATCAGTACAGATATTAAAGTTTTGAATGAAAAGAATTATTTGAGGATTGAAAAAATACTTAGAGAAATTGGGGCAAGGCATAATTTGAATCTAAGTTCATTAGATTTAGTTATGTGGTATTTTAAAACAGGAGAGATTATTAAATAGTTTTATTGATTAAGATGTAATATATTTAATAATTTATAAAAGGAGTTATTTTATGAAGTACGAGGCTGTTATAGGTTTAGAAGTACATTCTCAGCTCAAAACAAAAACAAAGTTATTTTCTGCATCTAATAATGATTTTGGAGAAGATCCAAATGCAAACGTTTCAGTGGTTGATCTTGGATTGCCAGGAGTTCTACCGGTAATAAATGACAAAGCTGTTGATCTAGCGATTTTAGCTGGTTTATCAATTGACTGTAGGATTAATATGAAATCCACATTTGCTAGAAAACATTATTTTTATCCAGATTTACCAAAGGGTTATCAAATAAGCCAATATGATGAACCGTTGGCATCTGACGGAACACTTCTTATAGAAGATAATAAAGGCAAAGATAAGATAATTAGAATAAATAGGATTCATATGGAAGAAGATGCAGGGAAATTGATACATGATATTTCTGATAATTTTTCAATGGTTGATTTAAATAGAGCTGGTGTTCCTCTAATAGAAATTGTTACTGAGCCAGATATCTCAAATGCCGATGAAGCAGTAAGTTATCTTAAAAAATTAAGGAATATTTTAATTTACGCTGATGTTTCAGATTGCAATATGGAAGAAGGAAATTTTCGTTGCGATGCAAATATCTCAATAAGAAGAGTAGGCGATCCTGAATTAGGCGTTAAGGCGGAGATAAAAAATATTAATTCTTTCAAGTTTGTAAAGAAAGCCATTGAATATGAAATTAATAGGCAAACAAAGTTGTTAGAAAATGGTGAAGAGGTTATACAGGAGACAAGGCTTTTTAACGCAAGCTCTAATAAGACATTTTCTATGAGGTCTAAAGAAGATGCTCATGATTACAGGTATTTCCCAGATCCAGACTTAAAACCATTAGTGCTAACAGAGGAAAGAATTGATTTGCTTAAAAATTCCTGCTTTGAGTCTTATAATGAAAAAATGAGTATTTATATCAATAAGTATAATATATCAAAGAATGATTCTGAAACTTTGCTATCAAACAAATTACTTTCAAAGTTTTTTGATGATACATTAATTTATCTAAATGAACCTAAGCTTGTTTGCAAGTGGACTATTTCGGAAATAATTAAATATATAAGCTCAAGTGATTTTTCATTAGATCCAGAGAATTTTGCTAAATTTTTACTTACATTAAAAGATGGAAAAATAAATAATAATTCGGGTAAGGAATTAATTGAGAAATTATCAATTTCAAATGAAGATGTAGATACTTTAATAGACTCACTTGACTTAAAGCAGGAAAGTTCTGAGGATTTATTAAATGAAGTTATTGATAAAGTTATTGATAGCCATCCAGATGAAAAGAATAGACTGCTTGATGGTGAATTAAAACTAGTAAGCTTCTTTATGGGTCAGGTAATGAAGGAGACTAAAGGAAAAGCTAACCCCGGCGTGATAAATGGATTAATTAAGAAGAAATTTAATATTAACTAATATCTTCATATAGCTTTTGTATTTGTTCCATTATTTCATCTTTTACTTTATTAATTCTTGCCTTAGTAGGTTTTTTTTCAATTTTATATTGCAAAGGTTCACCAAACTTTAATATTACATTGGCAGGCTTGATAAATTTAGTTTTTCTCGGGAAAGCTTCAAAGGTTCCCTTTATAGCCAGAGGTATAATAGGTGATCCTGATTTGAGAGCCATAATGGCAACTCCCAACTTACTTTCTCCCATTTTGCCATCCCTAGAGCGTTGACCCTCAGGAAATAATCCACATAAATTATCTTTCTTTAATAGTTTTATCACTTTTAATAATGCAACCCTATCACTTGTTGCTCTTTTTACTGGAATACAGTTTCCCAGGTCACAAAGGAATCTGAAAAGGAAATTCTTGTTATAAACATCCTCAGCCGCTAAGAAATTAATTTTTCTTCTTGTATGGAAAGCGGTAACAGAGTTGATTATTATTCCATCAAGATGTGACAAATGATTAGACGCTACGACACCACCCCCACTTTTAGGTATATTCTCGGGATTTATAACTTTTACCCTATGATAGATTTTAAGGTAAATATTAACTATAAAAGTCAGCCAATACTTGAGCTGATAGGATTTTAAGTCCCCTGAAGGGTAATACCCTTTATAGAAAAAATCATTACTGATGTTTAACATCAAATTCTTAAACAATTCCAACTTTAACATTTTAATATTTATTCTAATTGACTAAGAGTATTAAAGGAAGTATTTTTAGTATTTTAATGGATAAAAATTGTATTCTATACTTAGAAAATGGCGAATCCTTTGAAGGCACGTCTTTCGGATTTAATGGTGAAGTACTAGGTGAAATTGTTTTCAATACATCTATGACGGGATATCAAGAAATATTAACAGATCCTTCTTATCATTCTCAAATTGTTTTAATGACCTATCCACATATAGGAAATTATGGCATTAATAAGTTAGATAGAGAATCAGATATATGCTTTGCAAAGGGCTTGATAGTAAGAGAAAATTGTTTTTATCCATCTAACTATGCATCTGATGAGTCATTAGATTCATACCTTAAAAAAAATAAAGTTGTAGGAATATCTGGAATCGATACAAGAAAGTTAGTAAGAATTATTAGGGGCGATGGATCACAGAAATGTATTATTAGTCAAAATAAAGATTTAAAAAAATTAAAAAATAAGGTTGATGAATATCCATCAATGAAAGGTAGAGATCTTACACTTAATGCTACCTGTGAGAAAATCCATAAGATCTCTGCTGCAAGCAACAGTAAAACAATTTTTGTATATGATTTTGGTTGTAAAAGGAATATTCTTAGAATTCTTAATCAAGAATATAATTTAAATTTAGTCATTGGCCCGTCGGATACAGATCCTGAAAAGGTAAAAGAAATTAATCCAGATGGAATTTTATTATCTAATGGTCCTGGTGACCCTGCTGCGGCCCTTTATGCGATAGAAAATATAAAGAAGTTAATTGGTTATAAACCAATATTTGGAATTTGTCTTGGCCACCAACTTCTCTCTTTAGCCTTGGGCATGAAGACGTTTAAGCTTAAATTTGGCCATAGAGGTGGAAACCACCCTGTAATGGAGCTTGATACAAAAAAAGTTGAAATTACTTCGCAAAATCATGGTTTCGCTGTGAAAGAAGAGGACAATGAAGATATCCAAGTTACCCATATTAACCTTAATGACAATACTGTAGAGGGTATAGAATCTAAGAAATATAAATGCTTTTCAGTTCAACATCATCCTGAGGCATCACCTGGCCCACATGACTCAAAGAAATATTTTAAAAAATTTATTGAGATGATTTAATGAAACCAATAGCCCTATTTATATTGAGTACAGAAAATTCCATAGATCCAGATAAAGATACAAGCTATTTATTTATGTTAGAAGCTCAAAAAAGAGGAATGAATATCTTAATATGCGATCATAGAGCAATTGAATTTACATATGATAGACATGTAAAAAAAATAAATGTGGTAGTTGCAAAAGAGGCTAGATCAGTTGAAGTACTTAATAGGGAGCTTGTTAAGGATACAGTTTTTTTAAACTCTAAATGGGCAATTGATGATGGGATTGTTGGATGTGAAGATGATGAAAATTTCTATATTCTTAAAAATTTTGAATTATCTACAGCATCTGTAATTTTTATGAGATCAGATCCGCCAGTCGATGATGCTTATCTTGATGCTTGTACTTACTTGGAATCAATAAAAGATGAAGTGTTGATTGTTAATAATCCATCAGCACTTATTAACTTTAATGAAAAGCTTTGTACGTTAAATTTTCCTAATTTAATACCTGAAACTTTTATTTTGGATAATATTTCAGAAGATGATTTAAAAAAGTATATTGAAATTTTTCCCGAAGGCTTAGTTCTTAAACCATTGAATCTTTGTGGAGGAGAAGGTGTCCAGAAATATGATGGAATAAATTTTAATTCATTAGAATTAAAAGATACTACATATATTATTCAAAGGTTTATTAAAGAAGTATATAAAGGTGACAAGAGAGTTATTATATTAAACGGCGAGCCTATAGGAGCTATATTACGAATCGCAAAAGAGGGAAGTTTTATTTGCAATTTTCATTCCGGCGGAAAACCGATGCCTGTTGAAATTACTAAAGAAGACTTGCATATATGTAAAGAAATTCAAAGTTTTCTAATTGAAAATGATATATTTTTCGCAGGAATTGATATAATTGGCGGAAAGTTAACCGAAATTAATATTACCAGTCCAACCTGTGTGCAGGAAATTAATCGTGCTAATAACGTAAAATTAGAAAAAAATGTGTTAGATTTTATTCTTAATAAAATTAATCATTAATTTGAGACTGTTTATGATAGACAAAAAAGAAGTTATAAAAATATCAAAACTATCAAGATTATCTATTGAGGATAAAAAAGTCGACAGTTTTATTAAAAATTTTTCTGAGATTATTCAGTATATAAATTTATTAGAAGAGGCAAATGTACCAAAGAGGAATGATAATCTTAAGGTTGAGGATTATTCGGTTAGAGATGATTCAGTTATAGAAAAGTTAGAAGTAGAGGATGTTGTAAAGAATTCTGCAAAAGTAGAAAATAATTTCTTTGCGGTTAAAAAAGTAATAGATGAATAAAAAAGAATTTCTAACTATTGAGGAAATTGCTGAAGGTTTCAGAAGCCAAGATTTTACTCCTTCAAGTATATTGGATTATTTTTTTAATAATATAAATCAAAATAGAAAGATAAATGCTTATATAAGTACCTATGAAGATGATGCTATATTAATGGCAGAAAAGTTTGATAAGCTTTTTAAAGAAGGAAATGAATTAGATATCTTGTCTGGAATTCCTATTAGCTTAAAAGATATTTTCTTGGTTAAAGACAAGTTATGTACGTGTGGCTCTAAGATGCTCTCAAATTATATTTCTAATTATGACTCAACTGTTAAGAAAAAATTAACTGAAAAAGGTGCGATTATTCTTGGTAAAACAAATATGGATGAATTTGCAATGGGATCTTCAACTGAGACATCTTTCTTTGGACCAACTCTTAATCCTTGGGATTTGGATAGAGTACCTGGAGGATCTAGTGGAGGATCGGCTGCTTCAGTTGCGGGCAAATTAGCTCCTGCGTCAATTGGAACTGATACTGGTGGATCAATAAGGCAGCCTGCATCTTTTTGTGGAGTAGTTGGCTTAAAGCCAACATATGGAAGAGTAAGCAGGTATGGGATGATTGCTTTTGCGTCTTCTTTGGACCAAGCTGGGCCTTTAACTTTAAGTGTAAACGATTCTGCAATACTATTAGATGCAGTATCTGGATTTGATGAGAGAGATACTACATCTTTAAAATTACCTCCAACAAATTGTTATGAAAGTTTAAAAAAGAATGATTTTTCACCAAATGATTACGTTATAGGAATTCCTTATAATTTACTAGAGGAAGGCCTTGATCCTGAAGTTAAGAATAATTTTAATATTTTAGTTGAAAAGTTAAAGTCCTCTGGGTTTAGAATAGAGGAGGTCTCCTTGCCTAATTCAAAATATGCTGTTGCGATTTACTATATAATCGCACCATCTGAAGCAAGCTCAAATTTATCAAGATATGATGGTATTAGATATGGACTCTCAAATGATTCTGATGTTGATTCATTAGATGACTTTTATGTTATGAATAGATCAGAGGGGTTTGGTGAAGAAGTAAAGCGAAGAATAATGCTAGGAACATATGCTCTTTCCTCAGGATATTATGATGCCTATTACCTTAAAGCCGTGAAAGTTAAAAAAATGATTGAGGATGATTTTGGAAAAGCATTTGAAAAAGTAGATTGTATTTTAAGTCCAACATCGCCTGAATTACCTTTTAAGTTAGGGGAAAAAAAAGATAATCCTTTGAGTATGTATTTGTCAGATATTCTTACAATCCCAGCGAATCTTGCTCAATTACCATCTATTTCAATACCTTTTAATGTTTCATCATCTAATCTTCCAATAGGGGCTCAGCTAACTGGCGATAAGCTTTGTGAGGAATCATTATTAAAAATTTCTTCATTAATTGAGAAGGAAGTTGATTTTAAAATTACTATATAGCTTTATTTTTTATCCCATATCTTTAAAGCTTCATCATATATAATTTTTTTATTAATTTTGAAATGATTTTTAAGGATTTTAACACTTTGTTTTAAAGTTATACCTTCATTTTTAAAAGAGTTAAGTAGTATTGATATCTCTTTCAGGTAGGTTTTATCGCTATCTTTTAATGTGTTGACAAGTGTGATTATAAATTCTCCTTTTGTAAAAAAATCATCTTGAATAATATCAATTAGCTCATCAGGTGTTCCGCGTTTTGTACCTTCGTTTATTTTAGATATTTCTTTACTAATTGAGATAAAGGTATTTCTGAATTCATTATTTAAAATATTTATAATAGTAGTTACTTCTTTTGTGTTCGAAAAAATTACAAGTGGAATATTTATTGGAAGTTTTTCTTTTAAAATATCCACCATCTTCGATTTATTTTTTGGAAGAAATCCTAAAAATAAAAAGTTACTAATATCTAGGGTGCTTAAAGTGAGAGCAGAGATAACTGAGCTTGGCCCAGGCACTGTAATTGGCTCAATTTTATTTTCTACTAGGAACCTTATTATTTTATGCCCTGGATCCGATATCAGGGGAGTCCCTGCATCAGAAATTAATGATATAACCTTATTATTTGTTAATTCTTTGACTAATCTTGGTGCAATCTTCTCACATTTATCATCATGATAAGCAATTAGAAGTTTCGGCTTGATACTATAAGAATTTAATAGTTTTAATGCACGTTCTTTTTTTTCGCATAAAATAATGTCAGAATCACTTAGGATTTGAATCGATCTATTTGAAATATCTTTAAGATTTCCAATAGGGGTTGGAACTATATAAAAACTCATAACAATTCGGAGGGCCAGGGACTCGAACCCTGAAGTCCGTGAGGACGCCGGTTTTCAAGACCGGTGCATTGCCAATTCTGCCAGCCCTCCATTATTGAACATTATATACTATATGAATTATAGTTTTTTACTATTCGAAATATAAATTATTTGCATTTGATTTTGATTCTATATGTGTTAAATTTTCTGCTTATATTATGAGTACTGAAGAAAAAGTTCAAGATACTGTAGAAAAAGATCAGGAATCTGTCATTACAATGAAACAATTATTAGAGGCGGGTGTCCACTTTGGTCATCAATCTAGTCAGTGGAATCCGGCGATGAAAGATTATATCTATGGGGCAAGGAATGGTATTCATATTATAGATCTTCAAAAAACACTTAAATCCTTTTTGGTTGCGTATGATTTTGTTAGAGACTTAACATCAACAGGCAAAGATATACTCTTTGTAGGTACAAAAAAACAAGCACAAGAGATCATCGGTGAGGAAGCAATAAAATGCGATATGCCTTTTGTTAACTCTAGATGGTTAGGCGGGACTTTAACTAACTTTAATACCATAAGGTCTAGAGTTGACTATATGTTGCAGCTCAAAAAGTTAAAAGATGATGGTGAATTTGATAATTTACCTAAAAAGGAACAAATTAGCTTAAATAGAGAGCTTGCAAAGCTTGAGTACTTATTAAATGGAATTGTAAATATGAAAAGAATGCCTGCCGCTATTTTTGTTGTTGATACAAAGAAAGAAGACATAGCAATAAAAGAAGCAAGAAAGATAGGAATTCCTATAGTTGGTGTTGTTGATACCAATGCAAATCCATCTGACGCTGATTATATTATTCCAAGTAATGATGATGCTATCAGGGCTGTTAAGTTATGCGTTGAAAAAATTGCAGCAGCTACAAGTGAGGGAAGATTAATTTATTCAGAAAAAATTAATTCTGGTCAGATTAAACCAGAGGATAATTCAGATGACGGAGTTGTAGTAGAAAGAAAAGCTTTTGTATTTAAAACAAATTCCTCTGAGAATGAGCAAGAATCAGTTGTTTACTCTGAGGATAAAGCTGACGAAAAAGTGTAGTCAAATGGGAAAAGAAGTACTTCCAGAACATGTTCGCGATGTAAGAGATAAAACTAGCGCACCTTTGCTTGATTGTAAAAAAGCATTACAAGAATCAGAAGGTGATATTCCTAAAGCTATTGAAATACTTAAGATTAAAGGATTGTCTAAAGTTGAGAAGAAAAGTAGTAGGAATACTCCAGAAGGTCAAATATTCTCATATATCCATGCAGGCGGAAAAATAGGTATTATAGTTGAAATTAATTGTGAAACTGATTTTGTTGCTAGGAATAGCGAATTTCAAGATTTTGCGAAAGAGGTTGCTATGCAAATTGCTGCATCTGATCCAAAGTTTGTTTCGAAAGATCAAATGCCAGAGGCTTTTATTGAAGATGAGAAAAAGATAATACTGGCTCAATTGGAAGATTCTGGAAAGAAACCTGAAATAATAGAAAAGATGGTTGAAGGAAAACTGAATAAGATATTAGAAGAGTCTTGTTTGTTGAATCAGGTTTATATAAGAGATTCCAAGTTAAAAGTTGAAGATTTGCTAAATGAATTAGTCTCCAAACTTGGTGAGAATATTAAGATATCTCGTTTTGTTAGATATCAAATTGGTGAAACTTCTAGTAATGAGTAGTAAGAAAAAACTTTCTTATTCAAAAATTCTTTTAAAATTAAGTGGCGAGGCATTACAAGGAAATTTAGGTTATGGGATTGATAATCTCACTCTTGAAAGAATAGCAAAAGAAATCAAAGAAGTATCAAAATTAGGTGTCCAGGTTTCTATTGTAATTGGCGCTGGGAATATTTATCGAGGTGTCTCGGCTGCCGCTCAAGGTATGGATAGGACTACAGCTGACTATATGGGAATGTTAGCTACTGCGATTAATTCCTTAGCATTACAGCATTTCTTGGAAAAAGAAGGTGCGATTACAAGGGTTATGTCTGCACTTGAATTGAATAGAGTTGCAGAGCCATATATTCAAAGAAGAGCTATGAGACATTTGGAAAAAGGAAGAATTGTGATATTTGCTGCTGGAACTGGAAATCCTTATTTTACAACTGATACCGCAGCTTCTTTAAGAGCTTTAGAGATAGATGCTGAAATTATTCTTAAGGCTACTAAGGTTAATGGTGTCTACGATAAAGACCCTGTTAAATATAAAAATGCGAAGATGTTTAAAAAACTGAAATTTATGCAAGTTTTAGAAAAAGAATTAGAAATAATGGATTCAACTGCAATATCTTTGTGTAAGGATAATAAAATTCCCATTTGTGTTTTCAATCTATTCCAAAGAAATAATATTAAAAGTATTGTACTTGGAAAAAATATTGGAACTATGGTTTCTTAAGGAGCTTAACTATGAACAACATAATTTCAGAATGTGAATCAAAAATGAAAAAGGGTGTTGAGTCCTTTAAGAAAGAATTAACAAAGATTAGGGGAGGAAGTGTCAGCAAAGCAATGTTTGATGACATTTTAGTTGATTATTATGGAGCCCCAGTTCCATTGAATCAAGTATGTAATATAAACATGAGTGAGGATTCCTCTGTGATCATTACCCCATATGATGAGAATGCTACAGATGATATTGTTAAAGGGATTCAGAAGGCTGATCTTGGTTTTAACCCAAGTGTTGATAAAAAGATTATCATTATTAATGTTCCGCCATTAACACAGGAAAGAAGAGGAGAACTTGTTAAATTTTTAAACAAACAAACAGAAACCTATAGAGTATCAATTAGAAATATAAGAAAAGATTCAAATGATTTAATTAAGAAGTTACTTAAAAATAAAGAAATAAACGAAGATAATTCTAAGCAAGGCCAGTCCCAAGTTCAGGAACTGACCGACAAATTCATCGCTTTAATTGGCTCAGAAAGCAAGATAAAAGAAGAAGAGATTACTAAAATCTAAACTACTTTACATGCCATCTAGCTTGTATACCCTTAAGTCCAATTACTTGATATACTGCAGCCAAACCTACTAGCGCATAAACTGTAGTTTCGACTAAAGGCATAGTTGAAAATAGAAAATCAACTAAATTAAAGTTCACTAGGCCAACTAATCCCCAATTTAATCCACCAATCACCAGTAAAACTGCGGCCAAAACATCTAAATTTCTCATAATGTTACCCCCTATTGAAATATAAAAATAATTTAACTACCTTTTTAAAAAGAGCAATAATATTTACGATATTATCTCAATATTGTTAAGATATGGTCTTAAAGCTTTTGGAACAGTGATTGTTCCATCAGAATTTTGGAAATTTTCCAATATTGCAACTAATGTTCTCCCAACTGCGAGGCCTGATCCATTTATTGTGTGGGCATAGTTCATTTTATTGTTGACTTTGTATTTGATATTTGCCCTTCGGGATTGGAAAGACTCAAAGTTACTGCAAGATGATATTTCTCTATATTTACCTTCTGATGGAATCCATACTTCGATGTCATAAGTTTTAGCAGATGAGAAACTCATATCACCTGTACTTAAGGTAACAACTCTATAAGGCAATTCAAGTTGATCTAATATTGAACATGCATCCTGGGTTAATTTCTCTAGTTCGTCATATGAGCTGAATTCGTCTGTAATTTTTACTAGCTCTATTTTATTAAATTGATGTTGCCTAATTAAGCCTTTAACATCTTTTCCATAAGAACCTGCTTCAGACCTAAAACATGCGCTATAGGCTACATATTTTATTGGTAATTTTGTTGGGTCAATTATTTCATTCGAATGAATATTTGTTAATGGAACTTCAGCTGTTGGAATTAAATAATTTTTTGTTCCTTCAATTTTAAATAAGTCTTCTTCAAATTTAGGAAGATTGCCAGTCCCAATAAAGCTTTCTTCATTGCAAATAAATGGAGGAAAAATTTCTATGTAGTCTTTTTTAGAGTGCTCGTCTAGCATAAAATTAATTAAACCTCGTTCTAATTTAGCACCTAACCCCTTGTATAAGTTAAATCTTGAACCGGTAATTTTTGCAGCAGCCTCCAAATCAAAAAGATTGAGATTTTTTCCTAAGGTTGAATGATCTTTGATTTTAAAATTATATTCTTTGATCTCGCCAACTTTCTTGATTTCTTCATTATATGTTTCATCTGAACCAACAGGAACTGAATCATGATGTAAGTTTGGTATTTCAAGTAAAAGATTATTTAAATCTATCTCAATTTTCTTTTTGAGCGCCTCTGCTTCCTTGCTTGAATTTGAAAATCCTTTGATTTCCTTAAGCTCATCTTCAGTAGGCTTCCTTTTTTCCTTAGTAATTTTTTTATTAAATTTGTTTAATTCAGACTTTAATTCTTCAAGTTTTTGTATAGATTCCTTTCTTAATAGGTATAAATCTGAAAATTTTTTATAATTTAAGTCATAACTTTTATTAGATAATTTATTTAGAACTAATTCTTTATTATCAAAAATGAAATTGGGATTAATCATTATTATTTGAACTCGCTTTTTTTTTGGTATATCATAACATGGATTTAATTATAATTTTAATATAGAAGAGGGTCGTCATGAATAATAAAGAAGTAGAGATTACATATATAGGTCATTCAACTTTTATTTTGGATGATAAGAAAGGCACCAGATTGCTGATAGACCCATGGCTAAAAGACAACCCAGCATGTCCAAAAGACCTCCAAGAACCTCAAGACATTGACTATATTTTAATTACGCATGGGCATTTTGATCATATTGGTGATTTATTTACTGCTTGTGAAATTAATAAAGATGCAAAAGTGATTACAAGCTTGGAAATATCAACATGGTTGAATGCGAAAGGTATCTCCAATACTTTGCCTATGGGAATTGGTGGGAGCCAGCCTATTGATAATAATATAAAAGTAACAATGGTTAATGCGGTCCATGGTTCTGGAATTGCTGGTGAATCTTCTGAAGGCATGGTTTATGGTGGTGTAGCAAACGGTTATATTCTCAAATTCGAAAATGGATTTACTATTTATTTTGCTGGGGATACAGCTGTCTTTTCTGATATGAAATTAATTGGCGATATATATTCACCTAATTTATCTGTTTTACCAATAGGTGACCATTTTACAATGGGTCCTCTTGAGGCATCTTATGCTACAAAGCTCCTAGGTTCAAATAATGTCATACCTTTTCATTATGGCACTTTTCCTGTCCTTGTAGGGACACCTGAAGAATACATCAAGCTAGTCAGTGATTTAGACGTAAACGTTTACGTTATGAATCCTGGTGATGTGCTATAAATTTGAGAAAACCAAGCGGCAGACAATATATTAATTATTCTTTTTATAAGTTTTTACCTGGATGGTACAGTCTAAAGAAGAAAGATAAGCAATCAATTCTTGGAAAAATTGAAAAACTGTTTTTAAAATATGATAAAAAGATTATCTTAAATTTTTATTCTACCTTTGGTGTAAGGGCTGAAACTGATTTCATGTTTTGGCGTATTTCAGAGAGGTTAGAAGACTTTGAAGAAATGACTTCTGAATTAATGAACACCGGCGTTGGTTCATTTATAGAAAATAAATATTCTTTTCTGTCAATGACTAAGCACTCACAGTATGTAAGTAGGAATAAGAATATAAAGCAAGAAGGTACTAGGATTAAAATCGCACCAAAAAGAAGAAAATACCTAATCGTATATCCTTTTGTTAAAAAGGTTGAATGGTATCTTCTGTCCCAGAAGAAAAGGCAAGAGATGATGACAGAGCATATAGGGACAGGTCATAAGTATCCATCTGTTAGTATTAATACTTCATATTCTTTTGGAATTGATGACCAAGAACAAATGGTATCGTTTGAAACAGACTATCCAGAGGATTTTTTGGATTTAGTAGAAGAGATGAGATCACAGAAAGCTAGAGCGTACACTGAAAGAGACATACCAATAATCACTTGTATTTATAAAGATTTTAAGAATTTAAAGAAAATTTTCTAAAAGTTGACAATATCATTGTATATTGCAAACAACATTAAAGTTATTAAAATTGCAAAACCAATTTTATTTATGAAATTTTGAATATTTGGATTTATTTTTCTTCTAGTTATTACTTCGATTGTATTAAAGAATATATGTCCTCCGTCTAAGAGTGGAATAGGTAGAAGGTTTATTATCCCAAGATTAATACTTATTACTACTATGAACTGAATTAACGAATTAAACCCTTTTTCTGCTGCTAGTCCAGAATATTTTGCTATTGATATAGGGCCTGCGAGTGAACTCTTTAGTTCAGCCATGCTTGAATCACTACTGAAAAGGCCTGAAAATAAACCAATTATCCCATTAAAAATAAGACCTATCATTCTGATAGAATCGTGATAACCATTTTTTATGGCCTCATATAGAGTAAAGCTATAAAATGTTGATGTAACTTCTGGTGTAATTCCAAGCATTCTTTTATTTTCCTTAAAAGAAAATTCTTTAGTAAATAAATTTTTATTTCTTTCGAAAGTAATATTAAATTTTGTTACAGACTGATTATTAAGTACCTCGCTAATTTGATACCAGTTTTGAATTCTTACATTATTAATTCTTAGAATTTTATCGCCTTTATTTAGAGATATTTCATCGGCTAGTGATTTTGGTAATACTTGATCAATTATTGCAGATTGTTTCGGATAAACACTATCAAGTATATAAAACTTCTTATTCTTATCATTATCAAATACAATACTTTTGTAAGAGCCATTCCTTTTTATTAAAATATTTTGACTTTTATTTAAATTTATTTTTTTTTCTTTTTTAATATCTTCCCAAGTATTTATCTTGGTACTATTAATTTCTAAAATTAAATCTCCTTTTTTGAAATACTTTGATCCGATATCTGTACTTACGTAACCAACTTCTGGAGTTTCTTTTAAGAAGCTTGGAATTTCGACTCCATTAAGATAAATAAATGGAAGAAGTAAAAAAGGTAAAATCAGATTCATCCCTGGACCAGCAAAAAGTATTATTTGTTTCTTGAGATTTGAAAGATTTTTAAAACTTCTTTTTGGGTCAATTTCAATTCCATCAGCCTTATTCTTTAGGTCGGATATGTCTTCACCTTGCATTTTTACGTATCCACCTAATGGTAGGAGTGAAAGGGAATACTTCGTTTCTCCAATGTTAAAAGAAAATATTTTAGGACCGAAGCCAATAGAAAAATCATCAACTTTAACATTAGCCCATTTGGCTGCTAAAAGATGACCAAGTTCATGGATAAAAATTAGAAAACTAATTATTAAAATAAAAGATATCAGACTTGTCATTAAAGAATCACTTATTAACTATAGTATACGCACTTTTTTTGGCTATTTCATTTATTTTAATAATTTTTTTTAAGTCAATTTTACGAACAATTTTATGTTCATTCATTGTTTGTTCAACGACTTTTAAAATATCATTGAATCTTAATTTCCTATTTAAGAAACTTTCTACGGCAACTCCATTAGCAGCATTCATAACAGCTGGCATGCTCCCTCCAAGGTCCATTGCTTTTCTAGCTAATTTGAAAGCAGAATAATTCTTTTCATTAATCTTTATTAGCTCAATATTTTTATAATTTATGATTTTTCTTTTTTTACTTTGAATTCTTTTTGGATAATTAAGAGAATATCCTATTGGAATTTTCATATCATTTTCACTACCAGAAAAAAGAATGTTCCCATCAATGAATTCAACTATAGAATGAATATGACTTTTTTTATTTATAATCGGGTAGATTTTCTGATGTGGTATATTAAACATCAATGATGCTTCTATTATTTCAATAGCTTTGTTCATCATAGTAGCAGAATCAATTGATATCTTTTTACCCATCGACCAAGTTGGATGTTTAAGCGCTTCTTCTGGAGTAACATCTTTTAAATCCTTTCTTTTTTTTCCGAAAAAGGGTCCACCAGAAGCTGTTAAATATATAGCTTTAATATTTGATTCAGGCTCATTATTGATAATTTGAAAAAGTCCCGAATGTTCGCTATCAATAGGGATTATTTCTCCTGAATATTTTTTTGCAATTTTTACAATTTCTTTTCCTAGCAATAAGAATATTTCCTTACTAGCTATACAAACTCTTTTACCATTTTTTAAGAATTCTAAAGTAGGAATCAATGAACTAACATCAGAGGTTGCAGCAACTAATATATCCGATTCTTTTTTCCCCCCAATTTCTTTAAGACCGTCGTTGCCATGGACTATTTTAATATTTCGTAGCAGTGGATTTTTCATTATTAAAATAGCATCCTCTTGTCTTGATAAGGATATAATTTTTGGTCTGTATTTTGATACTTGGTTTAATAAAAGTTTTACATTCTTACCAGCTGACAATGAGTAAACAAGAAATTTTTTTTTATTTTCATTAATTACTGATAAAGTTTGTCTTCCGATAGACCCTGTAGAACCTAAAATACTAATTTTTTTAACCATTCTTTGAACTACCACCAAATTTTCTATCAATTGATTTATATCTTTGAATCGATTCTTCTAAATCTTTTTGAGTAAATTCTGGCCATAACTTATCAGATATATCTATTTCTGAATACGCAATATGCCATAATAAGAAGTTTGATACTCTCGAGTAACCTGCTGTCCTTATTAGCAATTCTGGGTCAGGCGTATTCGGGAAATATGAATTTTCTTTAAAAAGATCTTCATTTATTTTATTTTTAGCACCCTTTTTAGTAACTATAGCATTAACAGTATCTATAATTTCTTCTCTACCACCATAATTTATTGCAACGTTAATAGATGTTCCATTGTAATCTTTTGTTGACGCTTTCAGAGAAAGAACTTTACTTTCAATCTTCTTTGGCAATTCGCTAATCCTTCCAATAGGTTGAAATTTTAATTTATGATCATGAAAGAATTTACTTTTGTTATCAAAGAAATCTATAAAAAGATTAAACAAAGCATCAATTTCAACTTTGGGTCTGGTCCAATTCTGTATTGAGAATGCATAAAGTGTAAGATTTTTTATTCCAAGCTTATTAGAATGTATACATACTTCTCTTGCAACATCTAGGCCCTTTTCATGGCCTTTAATTGTTAAAAGATTGTTGTTCTTAGCCCATGTTCTATTCCCATCCATTATAATGGCTATATGATTAGGTAGCGGATTGTTCATTTTAATAATTACCTATTAAATACATTAAATAGAATGATACTTATTTTTGACAATAAGAAAAGAATGAAGATAACAAATAATGAAATAGGATATATTGCAATTGTTAGAATAAATAAGGGGACTTTTTTAAAAGATTTATTTTCACTAATGCTATTAGTTAAAAAAACAAACCCTTTAAAGTATCTAGATAAAATTTCGTACATTACTCTTCATTCCTTATAGCTTTTATTGGATCAAGCTTTGCAGCTTTATATGCAGGATAAATTCCAAAGAATATTCCAATGAATGCCGAGAAGAGACAAGCCGCAGCGATCGATTTAGTACTTATGATTGCAGGCCATCCAACGAAACCTGATGCAACATGGCTTAGAGTATAACCCAATGAAATACCAACTAGCCCACCAAAAAAAGAAAGTAGAGCAGATTCTGATAAAAATTGGAAGATTATATCTTTGCTTGTAGCACCAATTGTTATTCGAATTCCTATTTCTTTAGTCCTTTCTGTTACTGAAACTAGCATGACATTCATTATACCTATCCCTCCAACTATAAGAGAAATTGAAGCAATAGCAGATAGTAGAACTTTTAATATTGTTGTTGTTTGCAAAATTTTCTTTGTTACATTTTCGTATGATACCATTTGGAAATTATCAAATTGATCTTTCAATAGACCTCTCTGCTCTCTTAACATCTTTCTTATTGCAAATTTCGCATAGTCCACATTTGTTGTCTTTGTTGTTGAGATGATAATATTACTAATTCCATAAAGCTGACCTTTGTAGTCCCACCTATTTAAAGATGTATACGGTATTAGAATAAAATCATCTTGATCTCTACCGCCAGGAGTTAAACCCTTTTCTGTTAGATGACCTATAACTCTAAATGAAATTCCATCTATTCTGATTTGTTTACCTACAGATTTTTCTGCCCCAAAAAATCTTTTTTGAACAGAAGCACCTAGCACACAAACTTTCGCCCCGTCTTGAACGTCAATCCTATTGATAAATGCCCCCGATGCGGTAGGCCAATCATTAATAAGAGAAAAATCTTCATTGCTTCCAACAACAGCAACTACTTGAACGATATCTCTATACGAAATTTGATTAGATGTTTTTACTATTGGTGAAACATACTCTACCGATGGAATAGCCCTCATTAGTTTTAATTCATTTTGCGAGAAATCTGCAGCTTGCCCTCTGTAAACTCCACTCGCTGTTCTACCAATTGGTTTTAGTACAATAGTTTTTGCACCAAGGCTAACAAGCTGTTGTTCAATAATATTTTTTGCACCGTCTGTTATAGCTACTAAGATGATTACAGAGGTAATTCCAATAACTATTCCAAGGGAGGTCAATATTGTTCTTGGCATATTTCTTAATAAGTTGGTTTTTGCTTCGATAATATTTTCGATTATGTAAGATATTTTCATTGTTTATATTATTCTTCCATCTTTAATTCTTATAGTGTCCATAGCTTCTTTAGCGATACTTTCATCATGGGTTATAATGATAATAGTTTTTCCTGATTCGTGAAGTTTTTTTAATAAATCTATAATATCCTTACTGGTTTTAGAGTCTAAATTCCCAGTAGGCTCATCTGCGAGAATTATATCGGGATTATTAATTAAAGACCTTGCAATAGCAACTCTTTGTTGTTGACCACCTGATAGTTCATTGGGGTGGTGTTTAGCTCTGTTTGTTAGATCAACTAACTCTAGACATTCTAGGGCTTTTTGTGCTCTTTCCTTTTTGTTTATTACATCTGAATATTGCAAAGGCATTTGAACATTTTCAATTGCTGTATGTCTAGAGATTAGATTAAAACTTTGAAATATAAATCCAATAGACTTGTTTCTTAGTTTAGATAAGTCATCGTTTGACTTTGACTTAACATTTTTCCCACCAAGAAGATATCTACCAGATGTAGGCCTATCCAAACAAGCCATAATATTTAATAACGTAGTTTTTCCAGATCCTGATGGACCAACGATAGAAATAAAGTCACCTTCATAAATTTGAAGACATATATCAAAAAGAACTTGGAGCTCATTTTTCCCAGTTTGATATATTTTATTTATATTTTCTAATTCTATTACAGTTTTATTACTCATCCTATTAATATCTTTTAGGCTGTGGTAAAGCAAACTTTCCCTTTTTCTTTGTTTGTGGAACCGTAGCACCAATAACTATTGAATCTTCAAGAGTTATTTTAGTATCCTCTGGTACTTCAATATATTGATTATCTTTAATCCCAGTTTTAATAGGGATGGCTGATATGGAGTTGTCCTCATTAGCTATCCATACGATAAGTGTAGTAGCATTATTTGGGGGTGGAATTTTTACAACAATATCTTTAGGAGGAACGAATCTTAAAGCAGATCTTGGTATTCTTTTTATTCCAGTTTTTGTTTGAATTTTAATTTCTGCGTCAACACTGAGACCAGATTTCAGCTTAATTTCTTTTTCATTTATACTTGCAATTAATTCATAGAAAACAGGTGCTTTATTTGTATGTGGCTTTAAGTTTAAAGGCTCTATAATCTTCACTATTTTTCCGTAAAACTTTCTTTGTTTGAAAGAGTCAACTTTGAACATAACATCTTGTCCTATTTCTACCTTTGAGACATCTCTTCCGTCAATACTTAAATTAAGATTTAATTCATCATTTGAGGATGAAATTGTAAAGAACCACTTATAGATTCCGACTTTAATTCCACCTCTTTGAGCATTCTCTTGCGTGATGGCAGGATCTATATAATCTACCCTTCCTTTGATTGGCGAAATAAATCTTGTGTTTAATAATTGCGCATCAAGTTTTTTTAAGTTTAATTCAGTATTTGATTTATCAATTAAAATTTGCTCAGGGACTCTTAAGCTTAATTCATATTCATCTTTTGAAATAAAACCTTGCTCAAGCAGTTTTTTATTTGATTCTGCTTTTTTAAGTGCCAAATCGTATTTTTTTGAAATAACTGTTAATTTCTGTTTTTGCGTATTAATGTCAGTTTCTATTAAGTCAGAGTCTAGCTCTAATAATAGTTGACCCTCTTCTACCAAATCACCATACTTAACATAAACCTTCTTTAATGGGAGATCTATTTTAGAGTATAACTTTTCCTCTCTTTTTGGAACTATCTTCCCTGATGTTTTAACAAACTCACTTATTTCCCCAATTGACATTTGGGTTGTCGAAAGCCTTATGTCATCATCAACAATATTTATTGAGGGAGATTGTGCGAATCTACTCCATACAAGAAAAATGATTAGGCCAACCGCTATTAAAATTCTAAGTGACCATATAAAATTTATTAGCCATACAAGGGGACTGAATAAAACTTGAAAGAAATGGAGAGTTTTTCTTAAAATATGTTTAGTTCTTGAAAATAAATTATTCAGATGTTTGGATATATATTTATATATTTTTCCTAAAACAGGAATAGCCTCTCTTAAATTAATTAGTACTTTTCTTATAAAAATAAAGGTTTTGATAAATGTTGGACCCAATAAATCTTTAATCCTCTTAATTTGCTGAAGAATTTTTTCAGTATATTTCATAAAAGTTGGAGATTGCTTTTTTTTCCAAGTATCTACACTACTAATTGATTTATCAGAAAGATTCTCTAATTTTGGTGAGATTTTATTAAAAAATACTTTAATAAAATTAATAAAATTTCCTATGAAATTATCCTTTTGATTTTTGCTTTCTTTTTTATTCTTCATTTTGTAATATCTAGCCCAGTGACTTTTTCTATTCTAGCAATTTTAATTATATAATCATAAATAGAATTTTGATAAAGAATTTCTTGTTTATTTCTCATGTTGTCAGCCTCTAAAAGTTTTATCTCTGGTAGCTCACCACTGTCATACTTTGTTTCCATAAATTTATAGTGTGCTTCAGAGGCTTTAAGAGATTTTTTTAAAACATTAATTTTATAATAAGATGTCTCAGCGTCAATCACAGATGCTCTTATTTTTGAGCCTAGTTGTTGCTTTAGTAGGTTAAGTTTAGTCATCTGCGCTCTCAATCTAGCTTTATGAGACTGAATTTGATAGTATGTTCTTCCACCATTAAATATTTGCCATGTTGCACCCATACCACCGATTAGATCGTTATCTTTGTCTTCGTCCGCAACACCCTTACCTTCAAACCTATATGCCGCTCGTGCTACTATATTAGGAAGAAAGTCTCTATAGATTGCCGATATTGTTGCCTTTGTAGACAATATAGACATCTCTAATGCTTTAACTTGATACATGTTAGCCATGTATGAATCGATAATCAGGTTAGAATCTAAGTCTATTTTAGTATATTCCAATTCTGAAACATAATTTACAGCTTCAGGTGTTGTAACTCCTAGAAGAGTAAAAAGCTCCTCTTCTAATTTTCTTAATAGTCCTTTTTTTGAAATTAAATCAAGTTCTATTCTGCTAAGATTTAGATTTGTCTGTGCAACATCAAGTGATGATACTCTTCCTGCTTTTAAAAAAGCAATAGATTTTTCTAATTCTTTATCTTTTGTTTTCTTCTCAGATTCTAAGCCAGAAATAAAATTTTTAGCTTTTAAAATTCCATAAAATTTTTCAGTCACCTCATTGAGGATCATAATTTTTTTTCCTTCATGCGAGTATTCTTGTGCACGAATTAAATACTTTCCTGCGTTTATCCTCTGGCTTAATTTACCAAAATCGAATAATAATTGATCAACATTAATTGCTGAGCTTCTTCCATAAAATGGGAAAATAACACCAGCATTAATTTGGGGGAAATACTGAGCTTGATATTCCTGACCGCTGGAATATCGGGCTTTTATCTCCTCTTTTAAATAAATTAATTCGTAATTGTTCTCTATTGCTATTGCATGGGCATCTTTTAAAGAAAAGTTTGTATAATCATTAGACCATGCAGAACTACCTGTTAAGATATAAATTATTAGAAAAAGGTGGATAAATCGCGTCATTTTAATAAAAACAGTATAGCATGAGTAATAAATTTGGTATATATATTCACGTTCCTTATTGCACAAAAGTGTGTCCATACTGCAATTTTAATGTTTATTCATCTTATGTAGCTGATTATGAAAAGCTTGTAGAGCTGATTTTAAAAGATTTAAGAAGTAAAGTTCACCTTTTTAAAGATAAAAATATTGTTAGTATTCATTTTGGTGGTGGTACGCCCTCACTGTTAGATTCTAAATTAATAAAAAGAATTTTAGTTGAAATAAAAAAAATCTGCCATTTTGAATCTCATTGTGAAATCGGTATTGAGATTAATCCATATGATACAGAGGTGGAAGACTTAGGGGCTTTATCAGAAATTGGTATCAACAGAGTAAGTGTTGGAATACAATCCTTTAATAATTCTAAATTAAAAATTTTGGGAAGAAAATCTACTAGTGAATCTAATCAGAAATTTATAAGTAAAATTGCAAGATCAGAAATTAAAAACATAAATTTTGATTTTATTTTTGGAGTTGACAATGAATCTTTGATCGAATGGGAAAAGGAATTGTCTTTCCTTTCTGAAATAGATGTAAAGCATATATCAACTTATTGTTTAACAATTGAAGAAAAAACTCCTTTTTCAAAAATGCGGGATAGAGGAGAAATTAGTGATATTGTAGATGAAACTTTTATTGAAATGACGAAAATTACAAAAAAGAAGTTGAAGGAGATTGGTATAGATCAATATGAGATTTCAAATTTTTCTAAACCTTCTTATGAATCAAAGCATAATCTTCTTTATTGGAACTGTGATTCTTATCTTGGACTTGGTCCAGGAGCACATTCCAGTTTGATTAATGTAAAAGATAAGATTTATTATAGGTGGAGTAATCCAAATACGATTATAGAATACGAAAAGTTTCTTAATGTACCTTGGAATAAAAGTATCTTAGAAGGTTTTTCCCTTGGAATTAAGGAGTATGTTAGGGATGGATTTATGATGGGGTTAAGATTGAAAAAAGGAATTAACATTAAATTTCTTCAATCTATAGAGAGCTTTAGGCTTTTTGAGGAAGATATTGATAATATGACAAGAGAGAAGCTTGTTGAGTATGATGGATATAATTTACGTTTAACTGACAAGGGGTTTAATCTTTCAGACGAGGTAATTTTTAGGACAATTGAAAGTATTAGCTTTATTGACGCTTAATTAGCAGCTCCCCGATATAGTAGTTATCATTGACTATGTTAATAATTTTACTGATTTGATAAAGAGCAGGCCTTGAAAATCTTGCCTGGAAAAGCCCTTCTTTTACGTTGCAGTAGGGTATGTTCTTTTTGAAATACAAACCATGAATATCTAGCTCTTCCTCCGAAAAGTCATTTAAAAGTAATATAATTTTCTTCTCGGTAATTATATCTACTCGTTTAACAAAAAAAGGCTTGTCTTCGAATTTTACGTATGCAATTGAACTTCCTTCTTTTAGATAAAATTCATTGTCTTTATTAACATTTAAACACTGATAATTAAATTTATAAATTCCTTCATGAGTGATTGGCTTGCCATCTTGAAACCAATTGCATTCTTTATCAACAAAGAATCTATATTTTTCTTTTTTCATGGAGCTAAAATTCTTATTTCCCATTTTTTGTCTTTTCTTTTGTACTCGATTCTTTGATGGAGTCGATTTTTTCCACCTTGCCAAAATTCTATTAGTGAAGGTTTAAGCTGGAACCCTGTCCAATTTTGGGGAAAAGGTATTTTTTTATTCTTATATATAATATTATTTCGATTAAATTCGTTAACTAGTTCACTGTAAGACGATAGAGATGAACTCTGATTAGAACTTAATGCACCAATTTGACTTTCTCTTGGCCGTGAATAAAAATATTTTTTAACAGTGGATTCACTAAGTTGTTTTAAGTAGCCTTCAATTCTAACTTGACGCTGCATTTCTTTCCACCAAAATAATATTGATGCGAATTTATTGCTATCAATGTCCTTTCCCTTTCTGCTGTTATTGTTAGTATAAAAAGTAAAAGTATTTGAGAAACTTTTAAGTAACATCATTCTTGAAGAAGGTTTGTTTCTGTATGTTGTTGATAAGGAAAAAGCATTAGGCTCTGTAACTTTCTTTTCAGCTTCACTATACCATGTTTTAAAAAGAGCTAGAGGAGAATGGTTATTGCTAAAGATTGACTTTTTGTCCTTATATATTTTTCTAGTTTTATTAATATTCATATCTATAAAAGTTACTAAATACCTACGATATTGTCCAATGCTTTATCCAATGTATGAGCAAAGAATTTATATTCATTCCTTAATAGTTTTTTTGGTATTATTTTTTGATTGCTCAATATTATTTCTTGTACTAATTCTTTGGAAATAAGATTTGGAAAAAAAGCTGGAATACTGATAAATATTTTCGAATTATATTTTTCTGCTATAACTCGAAAGAAATCTTTACTTTTTAATGGGGTAGGGCTTACTGCGTTCACAGGTCCAGAGAAGGCTTTATCATGAAAACTTCTTTCGATGATTCTTATTAAATCTTCTAATAGAATCCAGTTTATATAATTATTTCCATTACCTACATAGCCAGCTAATCCTAGCCTGAATGGCGCTTTTATTAGCTTTATAAGTCCCCCTTTGCTAGAAAGTACAGTACCTATCCGTAAGTTGATATTTCTTTTTGAACAACTAAGAAAATTATTTTGTTCCTTTTCCCATTCATTGGTGGTTTTTGCTAGAAAACCGATCCCAGGAGAATTGTTCTCATCTAATTTCATATCTTTGTTTGAACCATAAAAGCCTGTAGCTGAAGCGTGGATAGATGTTTTTAATTCTATGGAGTTAGTTTTTATAAAGCTTAGTAAGCTTCTGGTTGTATGAAGCCTGCTTTTTACTATTAGGTCCTTTTTTGATTTGGTCCACACTCCTAATATATTTTCGCCAGATAAATTGACTAGGAATTTTACTTTCTCAGCTATTTCTTTAGGGATTCTTGGAATAACTTTTGAATATGGATTCCAATTCAATGAAACAATCTCTTTGTTTTTTATACTTTTAACCTGAATTGTTTCAAGATTAGTCGAATTCTCATCAAATTTTAGAATTAGTATTTTATAACCTAAAGAGTTTAACAATGGGACCAGGTCTGATCCAACTAACCCACTTGCCCCTGAAACTACAACATAATAGCCATTTGTATTAGCATATTGCTTTGATAAGTCGTGTTCAATAATTTTATTTCTATATCGGAATGATTTTTCCATACTATTTAGTGTAAAGCCATCCAATTTTTTAATTTTAATCCAATGGGAAAAGTTAATTTTATCCCGTATTTTTGTTTTATTTTTTGATTCTTGGATGAATTCATGATTATGAACCCAGCTTTTAACAGGTCCAGAAATCATCTTGTCTTCAAAAGATTTTCCTTCGACATAATTTTGATGTGAGAGTCTCCATTTTAAATTAACAAGTGGCATGAAATTTTGTTCCAAAATGATTTTTCCATCTTTCAAAAAATTCGCAGTTAAGGGCTCTCTTTTAACCACTTTAATATTATCCCAAGGTGGAGTAATTCTTTCCAGAGCAAGGTCAGATTTATGCCAATCAAAAACTTGATTAATAGGGAAGTTGAATGATTTAGAAAAACTAAACTCAGGCATCAATTAAAATAATAATAGATTTCGTGTGTTTCTTCTAATCCTTTTTGAGTAAGAGCTTTTAGAGCTAATATTCTTAGCTTTTCTCTTACTCGAAAGTTTAGTGTTTTGTTTCGATCGCAAATCTGATGGTTTTTCATTAATGTGAAAAGTCATAAAACCCCCTAATTTAAGAACCCTTTCAGGGAAACCCCAAAGTTCTTTTCAATTTTTTTTAATGCCTTTTTTTCAATTTGTCTAATTCTTTCGCGAGTTAAATTATATCTTTTACCGATTTCATCTAGCGTCAATATTTGTGAATTATCAATACCAAATCTGAGTTTAATAATCTCTTTTTCTCTAATATCTAACATTGATAGCGCCTGACTAATAGTATCTTGTAGCGAAGAATGGGCACTAAGATCATCTTGTAAAAGATTTTCATCTTCTATGAAGTCCATAAAAGACCCGTTTTCGTCAGTTGAAATTGGTGCATCAAGAGAAAATGTATCTGATCCAGAATCAAGTATTTGCTTGACTGCTTCGACTGGTAGATCCACTTCTTCAGCAATTTCATATAGCTCAGGTTTTCTGGAAAGCTTTTCTTCTAGTGCTTTATTTGCTTTGAATACTTTGGCTGATTTTTCAAGAATATAGACTGGAACCTTTATTGATCTTGATTGATCCATTATGCTTCTGGTTATAGATTGATGAATCCACCAAGCAGCATAGGTAGAAAATTTGAATCCTCTCGAATGATCAAATTTCTCAACGGCTCTCATTAAACCAATATTACCTTCTTGGATTAAATCAATTAGAGGAACACCCTTATTAGCATATTTTTTTGCAATGCTAACAACTAACCTAAGGTTAGATTTGGTGAATGACTGAAATAATTGACTTCTTTTGTTTTTAATAGCTTTTAAAAAGCTATTAAATTTAACTTTATCTCTTTCTTCAGCAGTAGTAATCTTTTTTTCAAAAGATTTGATTTGTGCATCACAAGACTTGAGCTGTGAAGAAAGAGATTTTTCTTCTGATGAAGAAAGTAGTGGAGCGACAAGAGCGTTAGAAAAATATTCTTGAATTGAATTGAATTCTGAATTATCACCTTTCGTTGACACAAAGGTGGACTTTGAATTTAAAAAATTGCTTGATTTGTTTGTTGATCTATTTTTTTGATTCATATTAACACCTCACAATTATTATTATATCAAGTGTCAAAGTTTTGTCCACCTTTTTTTAAAAAAAATGTTAAAAATCTTGACAAATTTTTAAAAAACATTGACATAGAATAAAAATACATTAGTATACGTATATGAATGAAAAAAATTATCCAATCAGAGTAGTAACTAAAATTACTGGTTTAACTGCAGATCAGATCAGAAAATGGGAAGAACGATACTCAATTCTTAATATAAACAGGTCTGGTAAGGGTAGTAGAAGATTTACCGATAAGGATTTAGAACTTTTACAGCTCATGGTTCAAGCCAAGAATATGGGTTTCTCGCTTCAAGAAATAGGTGAACTTCAACTTCAAGATCTCAAAGAAATGGTAAATAGTTTCGAAGGTAGTTCCTCAAAAGTAACTTATCCTGAACTTGAGCAGTTAAGTGAAGTTACTAAAGTATATTTTGATATATGTATAGATTCTCTTCGAAAATACAATATTTCCAAAATGGAAAGAGCTATTTACGACGTTGCAATGGAACTTGGTGCCGTGTACGTAATTCATAAGTTCATGGTCCCTTTCATTAAACATGTTGGTAGACTATGGAAAAACAATAAAATTTCAAAGCCTCAGGAACGTTTTGCAAATGCAGTTATTAAAAACTATTTAGAAAATTACAGGTCTTCCTTTAAAAGTTTTAACGAAGATAATCCTACCGCTTTAATAGCTACACCTAAAGGTCAAAGAGCCGAGCTTGGATGTCTAGTTAACTCTTGTCTATCTGTTGCTGCAGGTTGGAACAATATATATCTTGGAACCGACTTGTCTTCGGGGGATCTAATACAGGCTGTAAAAGAATCAAAATCATCATGTTTAATTCTAAGCGTTCTTTATCCATTAGATGATATTTCATTATGTACTGAGCTTGAAAAAATTAGATCTGGTATTGGTGATGATATCGATATTGTAATAAATGGTAAAAAATCTAGTATCTATGCTGATACTTATAAATCAATAAATGCACAAGTCGTTCACGACTTATTTTCCATGCCTAGCTTGTTAGAGGACGTTAAAAATAAAGTTATCCTCTAATTTTTCCTAAAAAAAAACAAGGTTTATTTATTAAAATAAATAGACCTTGTTTTTTGTCTTAAGAAAATCTGTGAAAATATTTACTTATTTATAAAGTTTTAAGATCACTTGCTTTTTCTTTACCTTTTTCAGAAACTACTTCAAATGATACTGAATCACCTTCATTAAGGTTTCCAATTCCTGCAGCTTCTAAGGCTGAAATGTGAACAAAGACATCTTTGCCACCTTCTTCTGGTTCAATAAATCCATAACCTTTTTGTGGATTAAACCATTTCACTTTACCATTAGGCATATATTTGCCCTCCTTAAATTTCACAACATGTGAAATAATCTTTATAGTGTAGTATCATAAAAATGAAAGGCAAATATAAATTTTTAGTTTTTTGCAACTTATATCAATCTTAAACGTTATTTAAGCAGTTTTAAGATCGCCAGCTTTCTCTTTTCCATTCTCAGAAACAATCTCATATGAAACTGAATCACCTTCATTAAGGTTTCCAATTCCTGCAGCTTCTAAGGCTGAAATGTGAACAAAGACATCTTTGCCACCATCTTCTGGTTCAATAAATCCATAACCTTTTTGTGGATTAAACCATTTTACTTTTCCATTAGGCATATATTTGCCCTCCTTATAAAAAATACGTCCCCAAGGGGATTTGAACCCCTGTTTTCGCCGTGAAAGGGCGGTGTCCTAGACCAGGCTAGACGATGGGGACATGAGCCGTGCAGGATTCGAACCTGCGACCCACTCCTTAAAAGGGAGTTGCTCTACCAACTGAGCTAACGGCCCTTTATTCTCGTTCAGTATAGCTTGTTCGCTTTTTTTGTCAAAGCCAGGTTAATATCTTATATAGTGTTTTTTAAAAATCTCAATAAAAATTTTTTATTAGCAACTTTTGGAAATTGTTTATTTTTTGTAAACTTTTCTTGTTTCTTTTTACTACCATTATTTTTGGATGCTAATAATTATTCAAAATCTGAAGTTGGAATAGTTATGTCAACTTTTGGGTTTTCCTCAATCTTACTAACTCCTTACACTTCGACACTAATTGATAAGTATGGAAAAAAAATATTATCTCTTATTGCTTTATTTTTAATGATTATTTCATCCATATCTTATATTTTTATTGTCGACTTTAAAATAATATTATTACTAAGAGTAATTCAGGGTGCTGCATTCTCTATCTTTTTTAATTCCTCATCTGCCATAGCCTCAAATTCATTAAACGACAAAGAAAAAAAAGATGGACTATCATTTTTTAGCTCTTTTACTATTATTTCATATTTTTTAGGACCTTTTTTTGCTGAGAAAATAATTCTTCATTTTGGTTTTACAGAGTTTTTTGTTTATGCCTCGGTATTTTCTTTAATCTCATTTGGTTTAATGACATTCATAGTTGATGAAAAAGGTGAGATTGATAACGAGATACAAACAAGTAGTTTTTTTTCTATTATCAAGGAAAGTAAAATTTTAAAAATTCTAGTGGCAAACTTTCTTCTAGCTTCTGGCTTTGGCGTTGTAATGAATTTCTTGTCATTATCATTAAAAGAGAAGGGACTATCAATCGGACTTTTTTTTGTTGGCTATAGCATAGTTGTCTCTTTATCCAGAATTTTTCTCTCAAACAGCCTATCCACTAAAAATTTATTTAATAAGATTTTAATAATGTTAGGGGGTTTCGCATTAGCTATATTCTTCGTTCCGTCAATAACTTCTATTTACCACGTGGTACTTTTTTCTGTGTTTTTCTCTTTATCGTATTCTTTGGTTTACCCATTTTTATCTTCTATAGCTTTAGTTGGTAAATCAAAGTCTTTGACAGGAAGAATTTTTGGAGCGATTAACTCCTCTTTTAGTATAGGAGTCAATGTTATGACTTTCTTATTTGGGTTTATTGCTGAGATATTTGGTTTTGCAATTATGTTTAAGTTTGCATCTTTAATAATATTTTTTGGTGTATTTATGTTGTACTTTAATGAAAGAGAGAGAATCGAATGAGGGGGAATATTAAAGAAATAATTATTAATGAATTTAAAAGAAATAGACTTACATATAATGATCATCTTGGAGAGATTTTGGAATTATATGCAAATCTCCTAATTACAGAAAATAAGAAATACAATTTAACTAGCATTACAAGTTTTGAAGATATAGTAAATAAACATTTCATTGATTCAATTTTAGGTTTTGAAAAATTTAAGGGCAAGACTAATAAAGTCTCTTCTCTTGTCCTAATGGATATAGGAACTGGTGCAGGATTCCCTGGGGTTCCCTTAGTTTTATATGATCAGTTGTGCAATGAAGGTAAAGGGATCAAAAAAGTTCACTTGGTTGATTCAAATACAAAGAAAACGGAGTTCTTATTTTTGATTTGTGATATATTAAAAGATTCAATAAATAAAAATTTAATTAGCATCCATAACAACAGACTTGAGTCACTACAATTAACAACACAATTAGACCTATTCTTAAGTAGAGCCACTGGAAGTATAAACAAAGTTATAGATCATCTTGCAGAATTTCTTGCAAAGAACAAGCGCTCAAATAATACTGCTTTTCTTCTATATTATGGTGGAGCTAAATTTGAACATCTGAAGGATGGCTATAACTCTAAGGGTAAAATAGAATCTGGGAAAAGAGTCGAGTTCGATGTCTCTTCTAAGATTATTGAAGAGTTTGAATTCTCAATTGAAAACTATAAAAGAGTTAATGTTCTCTATAGTTTAAGTCCAAAAATTTGACCTAAATTTAAGTACCTTAAAATACTCATTCTATATTGGCCGCTATTTCACGAATCTGGTTTAGATAGGTCTTAATTTCAATTGCTAAGTTAGATAATTTTGAGTCTTTACTCTTAGATGAAATTGTATTTGCCTCACGATTTATTTCTTGCATAAAAAAATCTATTTTTAGCCCTTTAGGTCCTTTTCTTCTCATGATTTTTTTAAGCTCGAGAACATGTGAATCTAGTCTTACTACTTCTTCCTCAATATCGATTTTTTCTATAGCATTATTTATATCTTTCTTAATTTCTATAGGATCGGCGTTAGGTACATTATTTGACACTTCTAAAGCATATCTCTTTCCTAATTTAAATTTATAGCTACTTGTTCTTTTAACTATTTGTTGTTTATTTTTATCAATCTTAGAAAGTTTGAATAAAATTTCTTTTATAAGATTTCTCCCTTCAAGTTCTTGGCTGGCAATCAAACCTTTAATTCCTTTCTCTATTAATTTTAATTGAAATCTTATAGATTTGTCTGAAGATTGATCGATTACAGTCTCTTTGTTTATAATATCGCTTAGTTCACCAATAGAAATGGTAGGCTTTATATTGAATTCATGAGCAAGCTCGGAGAATTTTGACAGCTTTTTTTGAACAGTTTTACTTGTTAATGAATCTTTCATATAGTAATCAATTGATATTCTTATTTTCCCACGAGAGAAGTTTTTTTTTATGATAGCTCTAATCTTATCTTGCATTTTGTAGTTATTTAATTGATCGAATATTGATATATCAAGATTCTTGCTGTTCTCAGATCTTAGTTGAACTATAAAGTTGGTAGAATTGTTTACTCCAGATATAGATGAAAATCCTGTCATACTTCTTGTCATCTGTAAATCCGTAAAACCTTTGAATTATTCATATTAACAAGTATTATGCTTTATTTATGAGTAAAAACAAAAAAACCCTATTGGTTAATGGTGCATTGGGTAAGATGGGACAGGCGGTAATAGGAGTTTGTAAAAATAGAAATGATGTCGAAATTAAACATGTTCTGGAAATGCCAATCCATAAGCACAAGGGGGATTCCATTTATTCAGAAAGAGATAGAAAAAAGTTTAAGCTTGAAGATATCAGAGTTGATACAGAAATCTCTAAGTCTCTTGATGTTGACTTTATTATTGACTTTTCAACACCTCAGTCTGCTATTGCGCTAGCAAAGAAAGCCGAGGTTCTTCGTGTTCCGTTTGTTACAGGAACAACTGGTTTTAATTCAAAGCAAATTAATGAATTAAAAAAAATATCAAAAAAGATTCCTATTCTTCAGTCTTACAATATGAGCTTAGGAATAAATCTATTGGTTAAAATAATCAAAGATAATATTGATTATTTTTCATCAACTGATTTAGAGATTACGGAAACTCATCATAAAGATAAAGTTGATTCACCAAGTGGTACTGCTCTATTGTTAGCTGATACTATATCTAGCTCATTAGGTAAAAAAACAGATAAAATAGCTAATTATAGGGGTAAATCTTCATCACTAAAAAGAAAGAAAGGTGAGCTAGGGATGACTGTTATTCGTGGTGGTGATGTCGTAGGAGAGCATAAAATTTCCTCTTTTGGAGAGATGGAAAATGTTTATTTAACTCACCAGGCGTTAGGTAGAGAGGTTTTTGCTAATGGGGCGGTTAGCTTAGGCCTAAAGCTATTAAAAAAGAAAAAAGGATTTTTCTCTGTACAAGATTTAATTTGATGTCATTTACTTTAAAAAATAAAGATCCTAATTCAGAAGCTAGAATTGGGGCAATTATCACAAAATCTGGCACTGTAGAAACTCCAGTTTTTATGCCTGTTTGTACAAAGGGCGTGCCAAAGACTTTGACAACGAATAGTTTAAAGGAAATCGGATTTGATATGGTTGTAGCTAATGCCTATCATTTATTTTTAAAACCAGGACATAAAGAGATTAAACAATATGGAGGCTTGCACTCTTTTATAAATTGGAAGAATAGTATTCTTTCTGATAGTGGAGGATTCCAAGTCTATAGTCTTTCTCCTTCATCAAAGATTTCTGATGATGGAGTTGAATTTAAGTCGTTTATTGATGGGTCTCTTAATTTTATTTCACCTGAGTTGTCAATTGAAATTCAAGAGTACCTAGGGTCCGATATAATGATGATTTTTGATGATTGTCCAAAGCCAGATTCTGAGTACTCAAGAGTTTTAGAATCTATAAACAGAACGAAAGATTGGGCTGTCAGATCAAAGAAATCAAAGAAAACTAATTCTTTGTTGTTTGGGATAGTGCAAGGTGGAATTTATGAGGATCTTAGGAAGACCTCTCTCGAACATATGTTAGAAATTGGATTTGATGGATATGCCATTGGTGGATTAGGCTTAGGCGAAGGACAGTCTCGAACTTATGAGATAACTAATCAGATATGCTCTATGTTGCCAAAGGATAAACCAAGATATTCTATGGGGATTGGAAAGCCTGAAGATATTATCAAATCAGTTGAACTCGGTGTCGATGTCTTTGACTGTGTAGTCCCTACTAGAAATGCAAGGAACGGAACTCTTTATACAAAGAATGGAAAAATTAATATTAAAAATAGTGAATTTCATATGTCAGATAGTTTAATTGACGAAGATGACATTAATCACCCATGTTCTAACTATAGCCTTGGCTATATAAGGCATCTATATACTTCTAAAGAGATGACTGCATTGTCTTTGATGACCATGAATAACCTTTATTTCTATAAACAATTAATTGAAGCTATTAAAAAGTCTATAAAAGATGGTAAGTTTATAGAATTTAAAAGAGCTTTTTTAGAGAGGTACCAAAATGAAGTTAATTAAGCCACAAATAGTTTTACTAATGATGAGTGCAATTTTTCTTGAATCTTGTGCACCACCACCTGAAGCAGGAGGCTCCCCACTAGGTTTTATTGGACCTTTTTTACCATTCGTTTTAATAATAGTTTTATTTTATTTCTTAATAATCAGACCTCAGACTAAGCAACAAAATGCAAGAGAGGATATGCTAAAGTCACTTAAAAAGGGAGCAAATATTTTAACAAATGGTGGAATTATGGCTAGGATAATAGACATACTTGATGATGATATTTTAATAGTAGAGATTTCTAAAGGTGTTAATATAAGAATTAAAAGAGAGTTTGTTAATTCCTTAATTGATAAAGAGGAAACAAGTAAAAGTTAATACTAATGAATAAAATAAGAATATATAAATATCTATCATTTTTAGTTCTATTGCTTTCTTTGATTTTTATTTATCCAACATTTCAATCTAGCAGTTTGCCCAACTGGTGGAGTTATTTTTTCCCGTCTAACAAGATTAATCTAGGCCTTGATCTTAGAGGCGGAATTTTTGTTGTTCTGGGTTTAGATAAAGACACCTCATCTAGTGTTATTGTTGAAAAAGAAGCCTCTAAAATAAAATTAGAAATCGTAAATAAAAAGATACTTTTTAGAGATATTTCAACTCTTGAGAATAATCAAATAGTTATAACTTTTTATGATAATAAAAGTTTGGAAAATGTTAGGAACATTTTTGGCGATAGTGGAGATTATAATATTAGGATTGAAAAAAACTCCATAATTGTTTCCTTGCAGGATGAATTTCTTGATCAAACCAAATCCAAATTGCTACAGCAAGTAAAAAATATTCTAACAAATAGAATTGACCAGTTTGGAGTTATTGAATCATCTATTCAACTATCTGGTAAAGAAAGAATCATTGTTCAGATTCCTGGAATTGAAGAGACCGATAGAGAAAGGATTCTTAATATTATATCCAAGACAGCAATGCTTGAATTTAAACCTGTAATAGAAGAGGGAAGTTCTAGCTCACTTTTATTCGAAAAGTACAGACAGAAGGGGAATAAGTATTCCTTTTATACAGGGGTAAATGATAATTTTATTGTCACAAGTAAAAGCTCAAAATTAAAGGGTGAATCTATCGAAGATGCAAGTGTTTCTTATGATGAATTCAATAGACCTTATGTTTCTTTTAGTCTAAATAAGCTAGGCTCAAATGTTTTTTCAAAGTTAACAAAAGATAATTTGGGCAAAAAGATTGCAATTATTTTAGATGGAAAGGTAAAATCCACTCCGGTTGTTCAAAGTCAGATTTTTGGAAGTGGAAGTATTAGTGGATCTTTCTCATTTGAAGAAGCTAATGATTTAGCGATAATATTAAAATCAGGCTCTCTTCCTATACCAATCATTATATTACAGGAGAAAACTATTGGACCTTCTTTGGGAACTGACTCAGTTAATAATGGTAAAAATTCCATGATATTAGCTTCAATATTAATTTTCTTCTTTATGATTTTTTATTACAAAAGACTGGGGCTTGTATGCGATTTGGCCCTGGTATTTAATTTAATATGCATTTTTGGCTTATTATCATTATTTGGAGTTACTCTTACGTTTCCTGGAATCGCTGGATTAGTTTTAACTTTAGGGATGGCAGTAGATGGAAATATTATTATTTATGAAAGAATTAAAGAGGAGTTAAAAAAAGGGAAAGACTCCATATCTAGTGTTGAATTAGGATTTGATAGGTCAGTATCTACAATTTTAGATGCTAATTTTACAACTTTAATTGCGGCAATATGCATGTTTTTGTTAGGAGATGGTCCTATAAAAGGGTTTGCAGTGACTTTGTCAATTGGAATTTTCTCCACGATATTCTCAAATATTGTTGTAGCCAGAATATTAACAAAATTATTAGTTAGATCACCTTTACCAATAAGAGGCTCAGATGAAGTTTAATTTTTTTAGTAATATGAAATATACTTTTTTTATTTCAACAATCTTAATTTTCTTTTGCTTATATAGTCTTGATAAGACTGGATTGAAATACGGAATTGAATTTAAAGGCGGAACTGAATTAGTTATATCTTTTAAAGATAAAGTAAAAATTGAAAATATTAGAAATCAATTTTCTAGCGAAGATTATAGTGCTTTGACTATACAAAATTATGGGAACGAATTAAATAAAGAATTCCTACTAAGAGTTCCTATTAATGAAAATAATGCAACCGAGAAAGGTAAGCAGTATAAAGAAAACTTAAAAAACGTACTTGATGAAAAATTTGGCAACGAAGGCTATTCGGTCAAAAGAATTGATTTTATTGGGCCAAAGGTTGGAAAAGAATTAGTAAGAAATGGAGTCTACTCGATTATTTTTGGGTCTTTGGCGATTTTGATATATGTTTTTATTAGATTTAGTTTTAGCTTTGGAATCGCTTCAATTCTAGCATTATTTCATGACTTTATTTTGACAGCTTTTCTTGTGAATTTATTTGGCATTGAGATAACGCTTTCCTCGATAGCGGCAATTTTAACTGTAATTGGTTATTCTGTTAACGACACTATAGTTATTTTCGATAGAATTCGTGAAAATATAAGAAATGTTTCTGATTCCTTTGAAAATATTATTGAAATTAGCATTCATCAAACCCTATCAAGAACAATTCTTACAGTCATAACAGTTCTTGTTGTTTTGATTCCACTTTATTTTGTTGGTGGAATGGAAATTAAAGATTTTGCGCTTATAATGATTTTAGGCGTAGGTTTGGGTACATATTCTTCAATTTTTTATGCACCATATCTTATGTATTTACTTAATAAAGGTAATAAGAATGATTAATGAATTTTTACCAAAGATTAAAGAAGAAATTTTACAAATTCATACTGAAAATGAGTTGATGAATTTAAAATCAAAGTATCTTGGGAAGAAGGGAGAATTTACAGCTTTTACAAATTCAATAAAAGATTTATCAATTGAGGAAAAGAAAAAACAAGGACCAGTTATAAATTCAGTAAAAAAAGAAATTGAATTAATTATTGCAGATAAATTTTCAGAAATAAAAAGATTAGCTATAGATAAAAAGCTCTCAGAGGAAAAAATTGATGTTTCTTTGCCATCCAAAGGGGTTGGCTATGGATCCATTCATCCACTCTCTCAAGTTTCTGAGGAAATAGTAGATATTTTTTTAAAGTTTGGTTTTGAAGTTTTTGAGGGTCCTGAAATTGAATCTGATCATTATAACTTTGAAGCTTTAAATATTCCAAGGGATCATCCGGCAAGAGATATGCAGGATACCTTTTATTTGGAAAAAGGGGAGCTTTTGAGAACTCATACTTCTCCAATGCAGGTTAGAATTATGGAGGCCAATGAGCCACCGATTAAAATAATATCTCCTGGTAAAGTTTATAGATGTGATAGTGATGTTACTCACACTCCCATGTTCCATCAAATCGAGGGCTTATTAGTAGACAAAAATGTAACATTTGGAAATCTGAAAGGGATACTTAATGAATTTATTTCTAGATTCTTTGGTGGGGATATTAAAACAAGGTTTAGACCTAGTTATTTTCCTTTTACTGAACCGAGTGCAGAACTTGATATAGAATGGAAAGATAAGTCAGGTTCAAAAACTTGGATGGAAGTATTGGGATGTGGGATGGTAAATCCAAAAGTTTTTGATTCTGTTGGCTATAGTTCAGATGATTTTACAGGATTAGCTTTTGGTATGGGAATTGAAAGATTGGCAATGATTAAGTTTGGAATTACAGATATTAGATATTTTTATCAAAATGATTTAAAGTTTTTAAAACAATTTTAATATAACTTATGGAGGATAATTAAATGGGAATTAAACCTGATCACTGGATAAGGAAAATGTGTATAGAGAATAAAATGATAGAGCCTTTTGTTGAAAAGCAAACTACTAATGGGGCTATATCTTATGGTGTCTCCTCATATGGATACGATATTCGAGTTAGCAATGAATTTAAGGTTTTTACTGATGTTTTTAATACAGTAGTAGATCCGAAAAGCTTTGATGAAAAATCTTTTGTTACAATTGTTGATGATGTATGCATAATTCCTCCAAATTCCTTTGCTTTAGCCCGAACAGTTGAGTATTTTCGAATTCCAAGAAGCACAGTTACTGTTTGTGTAGGTAAGTCTACATATGCAAGGTGTGGAATTATTGTTAACGTTACTCCGTTTGAACCTGAGTGGGAAGGACATGTTACTCTTGAAATTTCTAATACAACTCCATTACCAGCAAGGATTTATGCTAATGAAGGAATAGCGCAAGTGCTATTTTTTGAGGGTGACGAAGAATGTGAGATATCATATGCTGACAAGAAAGGGAAATATCAAAATCAGACAGGAATTACTCTTCCTAGGATGAAAGATTAGCCCTTTTATTAACTCATCTCCATGTTAAAATTCAAATAACTATTATGGCACCCGAAAAAAAAACTACTAATAAAAATTCCTATAATGCAAAATCTATACAAGCTCTAGAAGGATTACAGGCAGTAAGAAAAAGACCTGGAATGTACATAGGCGATGTTACAAAAAGGGGATTTCACCATCTTGTATTTGAAGTTATTGACAACTGTGTAGACGAAGCATTAGCAGGATTCTGCAATGAGATAAATGTAAATATAAATACAGATGAAAGCATCTCTCTTGAAGACAACGGGAGAGGCATACCTGTGGATATGCATCCACAAAAGAAAAAGCCTGCAGTTGAGGTAATACTTACAACTCTGCATGCAGGAGGTAAGTTCGACTCTAAAACTTATGCTGTTTCCGGAGGGTTACATGGTGTAGGTGTTACAGTTGTAAACTTTTTATCTGAATTTTTAGAAGTAGAAATATCTCGTGATGGACATGTTTGGCACCAAAGATATGAGCTTGGAAAGGTTGCATCTAAACTAAAATCAATAAAAAAATCAACAAAGACTGGATCAAAAATTACATTTAAGCCTGATAGTAATATTTTTGAGCCGGTAATTAATACAAATGGTAGGTACGATTTTGAGCCAAAATTTGATTTTGACTATTTATGTAACAGGATTAGAGAACTTGCCTTTTTAAATGGTGGTCTAAAATTAGGGATTAATGATTTAAGAAACGATAAATCAGAGACCTTTCTTTATAAAGGAGGAATTAATTCTTTTGTTGAACATTTAAACAAAGGAAAAAAGTTAGTAAACTCTAAGCCGATATTTATAGAAGGTTCAAAAGATGGAACAGTTGTTGAAATAGCTATTCAGTATAATGAAGGATATTCAGAAAATGTATATTCATATGTAAATAATATAAATACAATAGAGGGCGGGACTCATCTTAGTGGATTTAGAAGTGCCTTAACACGATCTATTAATAAATATGCAAAAGATCAAAATCTTTTTAAAAATCAGAGTATCCAAATTACTGGAGATGACACTCGAGAAGGTTTAGGAGCAGTTGTTAGTATAAAAGTTCCTGAGCCAAAGTTTGAAGGTCAGACAAAGACAAAGCTTGGCAACTCAGAAACTTCAGGAATTGTTGAATCCCTTATGAATGACTCATTGGGAGATTTTTTTGAAAAGAATCCTTCACAAGCTAAAAAGATAGTTGGTAAATCAATTGATGCAGCAAAAGCTAGAGAGGCTGCGAAAAAAGCTAGGGATTTAACTAGAAGAAAGAGTGCCTTAGACTTGGGTTCTTTGCCGGGAAAACTTGCAGATTGTCAGGAGAAAGATCCAGAAAAGTCAGAACTTTTTATTGTTGAGGGAGAGTCTGCCGGAGGGTCTGCTAAGCAAGGTAGGGATAGGAAAACACAAGCTGTTCTACCTTTAAAAGGTAAGGTTATCAATGTACAGAAAGCAAGATTAGATAAGGTTCTAAGTAATGACGAAATTGGCACGTTAATTACTGCGATGGGTGTAGGTGCTCCTGTAATGTCTGGAGATTCAAGTGAAACCAATGGAATAGATCTAGAAAAACTTAGATATGGAAAAATTATCCTAATGACTGACGCTGATATTGATGGTTCTCATATACGAACTTTACTTTTGACATTTTTTTACAATCATTACAAGGAACTTATAAGGCGAAAAAAATTGTTTATAGCTCAGCCACCCCTTTTTAAATTAAAAAAAGGTAATAAAGATACTTATATTCAGGATGAAGAGGCTCTGGATGATTTCTTGCTCGAGAATTCTATTAATGAGTTGATCACTGAACAAAGTTTTAAGAAAAATAAGATTACAAAAGAAGATTTAGTTAAAAGTATTTCTCATTTTAGAAGATTTAATGTTTACTTAGATAATCTCCAAAGGTCAGGATTAGATATAAGAATATTGAATCTCGTTATACCTATAATGCACAATTTAGGAGATTTTAATTCTTTGAAATTTGAAAAAGAGGTTGTTAAAAGTCTTAAAAATAAAATCGATGAAGAACCTTTGGTTGAATATACATTTAAAAAAGATTCAAAGTCTTCATTTACTTTTTCTGTTAAAAGTCAAGGTAGAGTCAAAGATACTCTTATTAATTCATCATTTATAGAATCTCAACTTTTTCTAAAAGCTGTAGGAGAGTATTCTAATAGTATGAATAAAATAAAATTTCCTCTTAATTTGGAATCCAAATCAGGCGAGGCTTATGAATTTCAAGGGTTAGATTCTGTTTTAGATAAATTAAGTGAAATTGGAAAAAAGGGCTATTCCATTCAACGATATAAGGGATTAGGTGAAATGAACCCTGAGCAACTATGGGAAACAACCCTTGATCCGGATTTAAGAGTCTTAAGAGAAGTCACAATTGCTGATATAGAAGACATAGAAAAGGATAACAAAGAAAGAAACTTATTTGAAGATTTAATGGGTGATCAAGTTGAACCAAGAAAGAAAATCATTGAAGACAATGCCCTATATGTCTCTAATCTAGATATATAAATATTTATTTTTTATCAATATCCTTAATGTCATTAATTTCTTTATTTATAGTATTGTTAATATCATCTTTTAAATTAGTTATTCCTCTGAAGAAATTTCCGCATTTTTTTGCAATTTTAGGAACTTCGTCTGGTCCGAATAAAAGAATAAAAATAATAAAGACAAATATAATCTCAGAAAATCCTAGGCCGAACATAAAAATATTATATAGTAAATATTAACTTTTTATTGGTTTTTTAATAAGTAAGGATAATAACGCAGCAATTAAGCATGCAATTATACATATATAAAACCCATATTCATAAGTGTTAAATTCGTCAACCAAGAAGCCAGCGAGTGGTGGTCCAATTATTGCGGATATTGAAAACCCGGTACCAAAGACCCCAAATATTTGACCAACATGCTTTTTTCCAAAGAAATCTTTCAGGAGGCTAGGAAAGATTGGAATCCAACCTCCATATGAAAACCCAAAACAAAAACCAAAGAGTGAATAGTGCATTAATGAGTTTCCATTAAGAAGTATGAGGACTGATAATGCTTGACCTAAAAATACGGAAAAAAGAATTTTATTTCTATTTACAAAGTCAGCTAAGTATCCAGTAACAAGACGGCCACAAAAGCTTCCAGCGGCTATTGACGCAGGTGCAATTGATGAAGCAAGCAAGTTAAGGTTGTTGTTAATTGCATAATCAAATTGTAAAGTTACAACAATTAGGAAGGATAACATTCCAAGAAATAGTAGTGTGTACAATATTATAAAAGCCCCTGTTTTTGTGGCTTCTTTTGTAAGCCAATTATTAGATTCAGCGTTATCAGATATTGGGAATGGCCCACCATATGGCTCTAGGCCCATTTCTTTTGGGTCTTCTTTCATTAAAAAAGCTGGAAGCAGACATAGGAATGTTATTCCTGCTAAAGAAAGTAATGTTATTTCTAGTGTTGAAACACTTAGTATCCATGCAGAAAGAGGATTTATGATTAATCCACTAATCGGCACGCCCGCAGTTACGAGACCAACCGCAAAATCTCTTCTTTTATTAAACCACCTTTGCACAACTGCAACAGCGGGCACATAGAAAGCACCATCACCGATTCCAGTAAGAACTCCATAATTTAAGAATAAGCTAAGTTTTGTATTTGAATAGGCGGTTAGCACTAACCCTAATACTGTTATTAGACCTCCAAAGAAAATAACTTTTTCAGGTCTATTCTTATCAATTAATTTTCCAAAAACAATCATTGAGAATGCAAAGACAATACATCTAATTGCAAATATAGAATTAACAGAGGCCTTAGTCATTTCAAATTTTGCTTGTATCGAAGGAAGCAGTACTCCAAATGAATATAATAATAGTCCATCGAGGAAAACCAAAGCTATGGCGGCAAAAACAATAATCCATCCATAAAAAAATTTTTTCTTATGCATTAGACTCAACTTTATTCAGTTCTATAAAGAATTGAAAGTTATTTCTTATATTTATTATTTTTTCCTCACCACTATTCATGTCTTTTATTGTCACATCAGATTTTTTAAAATCATTTTTTGAAATTATTATACTTCTCTTAGCATTAGATTTATCAGCTAGTTTGATCTGCTTTATGAAGCTTCTTTTCTCTAAATCTATTTCAACCTTAAATCCCAGGTCTCTTAGTTTGAATGCTAAGATTAGTGAATCTTGAACTAAATCTTCCTCTTTGAAAATAATATAAAAATCCAAGCTATTCTTAAGATTATTATTATTTGATGCGAGTATTAATCTTTCAACACCTGCTGCAAATCCAATTGAGCTAGTTTCTGACTTATTAAATTTTTCAAAAAGAGTATCGTACCTACCACCAGCTAGGAGTGCATCTTGAGCTCCTAAATCTTTTGAAGTTGCCTCAAAAACTAAATCGTTATAATAGTCTATTCCTCTTACTAGTTGGTTGTTAATCTGATAAGGAAATTTAATATTATCTAAAATTTTAATCAACTCATTAAACCTTTTTAGAGATTTTTTATCTAGATAGTCAACTGTTTTCGGAATATTATCAAATTCATATTTATGAATTGCTTTATCAAGAAATCTTAATGGATTCTTTTCAAGTATCTTGTAATCATTATCTTCAATTGTATTTTTATGTTTTTTAACAAAGATTCTCACTGCTTCAGCAATATTATTTAAACTTTTTTGGTTTCCAATTGAATTAATTTGAAAAGAAAATCTTTTTATTTCCAGTGTCTTAAGAATTTTATGAGCCATTTCCAGCATCTCTACTTCGTATAGAATTTGATCTGACCCAATTAGCTCGGCACCTATCTGATGAAACATTCTATATCTTCCCTTTTGTGATCTTTCATATCTAAACATTGGACCAAGATAAAATAGTTTATTTATACTTTTTACTTTATTTAATGAATTCTCAATCACGCTTCTTACTATAGGAGCTGTTCCCTCTGGTCTTAAGCAATATTTTTGACTTCCTTCTGGTAGACTACTGTCTCTTTCTAGTACGAATTCATACATTTCTTTTGAAACAATATCCGTATCTTCACCAATTCCTTTTTTAAAGGTCGAATCATATTCAACTACTGGAGTTATTATTTCCTCATAATTAAAACTACTCATTATCCTTTTTAACTGATCAGTAATAGATCCCCATATAAATGAAGATTCATTGTTCTTGTTCCCATAAGGAAGAATATCTCTAAAACCTTTTACTATTTTCATAACTGTATATGTGAAATCTTAAATAAGTATTGTTTATTAATCAATTAATCAATAATATATAATGAATGAATATATATTATATAGGAAGCCCGCAATTGTTCGCTGAGGGGGCAAGTTCTATTCATGTATCAAAAATGTGTGAAGCCTTTTCAGAACAAGGGCATAATTTAGAACTTATTTTGCCCATTGAGGACAAAAACATTGATTCATTCTTCAAATATTATAATATCCAGAAAGAATTTAAAATTAATTCTACAATTGGATTTAAGAAAGGACCCTTAAGGCACTTTTTCCATGGAGTTTTATCGTTTATAAAGATTTTATTAGTTAAGAATTATGATTTTATTATTACAAGAAATATAACTTTTGCATATTTGGCATCATTTATTAAATCTAATTTAATAGTCGATATACATCATCCTCCGGTTAATCTTCTTTCTAAGATTGCTATCGCGCGGTTCATTTCAAGCAACAATGTGATAAAAGTAACTTGTAATTCTGAGGGAACATTTGAAAATATTAAAAAAAATATTAATTCATCTAAAAAATTACAAGTATTACATAATGGAGTTAATCTTGAGACTTTTAAATCTAATAAGGATTTATCCTCATTTAAAAAAAATTTAAAGATTCCAGATAAAAGGGTTGTATCTTATGTTGGAAATACTTATGAAGGAAGAGGAATTGAAAAGATTGTTGAACTTTCAAAGGTTAATATGGATATATTTTTTCTGATAGTTGGAGGTGAAGACGAAGACAATATTAATTATATAAAAGAACTTAAACCTGGTCAGAAGAACATATTATTTACAGGGCATGTAAACAATATAGATATACCAAATTTCCTTGCGATTTCAGATGTACTTCTTATTCCATATGATTCTGATTTTACTATAAAAGGTGGATCTAAAGCCTCTGAATATTCTTCACCGATTAAATTATTTGAATATTTAGCATCAGGTAAGCCTATTATTGCTTCAAACCTTCCTGCAATATCAAAAATTTTGTCTAATGAAAAAGATTGCTTATTGGTAAACCCTGATTCTTTTGAAGATTTAAATGCCGCTCTAAACAAGTTGATGGATGATGACGATTTAATTGATACTATTTCTCAAAATTCTTTAAAATTGTCTAAACATTTTACTTGGGAAAATAGGGCAAAGAAGATGGTGTCAGGAATCCTTTAAATGAAAAAATATCTTTTAATTTTTTTATTGTTATTAACATCTCAAAGCTTTTCAGAAGATAACAAGATTGAGGTCAAAGATAATGATAATAGAGTTTTTTTAAAAGATACTTTAGTTATAAATTATTTTTTATGGGGCGGTCGCATTCTTTATATAAGAAATAAAGACTCTAAGATTTTTGATACTAGTTTAAAAAAATGGGGAACAAATATTTTAAACCCTGAAATTAATGATGGTGATAATTTTGCTACTAATTACGTATATCATCCATATTTTGGTGCATTATACTATCAAGTCTATCGAGACCTGGGATATGATAAAAAAGATGCATATCTAGGATCGATTATTCAGAGCACATTATGGGAGTTTACTATTGAAGGTACTGTTGAAAAACCCTCTATTATAGATCTAGTTGTAACGCCTGGTTTGGGAATACCACTGGGAATTTATTTTGAAAAAATTAACAAAGAGCTTTATTTGTCTGACTCCAAATTTAAAAGAACTCTTTCGTATATTATAAACCCAACCAGATTATTCATGACCGAGGGAAATTTAGGTTTTTTTAACCCATTGTCCGGGACTTTCATGATTTATAAACCCTTTAATTATAGAGAAGCTGAGTACTCTGATAATCAGTTGTCTATGAGTGGTATTAGTCTTAATTCTTATATTTTTGATATTAAGCAATATCGTGGTGGTGGTGTTGACCTTATGTATACGCTTGATTTTAGTTTTTTTGACTCATCAAAAGGGGTAGGGCTAGGATTTAAGTTCCCATGGGCAGGAGCATACGATGGGAACGATAAAGACTACAATGTTGTAGATAATGGATTTGAAGTCGGAAATTTTCAAGTGAACCTGGATAAGATCTTTCAAAATACTAGTAATCTATATTACGGTTCTGAATTTAGTATAAATTTTTCAACATCGAGTATCTGGGGTGATAAAAAAGAAAGACTACAAAAGCTCCATTCTAATTCGATTATTTTAAAAGAGGTCCTTCATGATTCAACAGTTTTAACTCCAAAATTATATATAGGGAATAATTTAATGTATTTTGGCGTTAGTTCTGAAATTTTTATGAATGCTGAGGACTTTAGTTCAGAATCAAAAGAAATTTTTATGGTTTATGATGGAAATTTTAATATTTTTAAATCTAAGAATAAAAAATATAATTTGAACTTGGATTTTAAGTTTATAGATAAAACGACGGAAGATAATTCAGGCCTTGATGTAATAGGGTCTCTTGGTTTTAGATTAGTTGAAAATCTTGATTTGGAAATTAAATATATGAAACCTCTTAATGGGGATATTGAAAAATATTTTCACCAAGGCTTCCTTGTAACTCTTAAGCTTCCACTGAGCTAGTTCACGAGTTAATCGATAAGTGAGTCTTCTAGCTCATCTATTGGTATGGCTGCAAGGGTTATTAGTTGAATCGTACCTCTTGATCCCAACTCAATTGAGATGCGAGAAATTGTTTCATTGTCAGGAGCATCAAGGATATTGATAAAGTCATACTCTCCTAAGACTGCGTATTGTTCAATAACTTTTGCACCCATTTTTTCAATTTCATCGTTTACTTCCTTTATACGTTCAGGTCGCATTTTTACAGTTTTTCTTCCTTCATCAGTTAAATTGCTAAGCATTATATATTTTGGCATTTAAAGCTCCTGTAAAAGTAAACTTTCTATATCTTTCTTAGGAACAGAGCCGATAATCTGATTCTTAAGCTCACCATTATTAAATATTAGCATGGTTGGGATACTTCTAATGCCATATTTTGCAGCCATTTGTTGATTCTCATCTATATTAATTTTTACAATCGACAACTTCCCTATATTTTCATTTTGTATTTCCTCTAGTGTTGGTGCAATCGTTTTACATGGACCACACCAGGGTGCCCAAAAGTCTACTAGTACTGGTATGTCGGAATCAAGAACTACACTTTGAAAGTTTTCATCATTAGTTTCTATCACATTGCTCATAATTAATTCTCCAAAATTATTTTAACTTTTAAATATTATAATTTAAAATAAATTATTAATGTCTCTTACAATAAGTTAAAATTATCACATTATAAAATAAAAGGAAGTTCATTTATGACAAAAAAGAAATTTAGAAAAGAATCAGACTCTATGGGATCGATGAGTGTGCCGGCTGATGCATTATATGGAGCTCAAACAGCCAGAGCTATCCAGAACTTTCCAATTAGCAAGCTTAGATTTAATAGAGCCTTTATTCAAGCACTAGGGATTATTAAGTTTTCAGCAGCTAAGGTTAACTTGGAGCTTAATTTAATTTCCAAAGATATAGGTCTAGGTATTATGAAAGCCGCTGATGAAGTAATTCTAGGAAAACATGATTCTGAGTTTGTTGTAGATATATTTCAGACTGGATCTGGTACCTCAACAAATATGAATGTAAATGAAGTTATAGCTACTCTAGCAAATAAATTTACTAAAGGGAGAACGAAAGTACATCCCAATGACCATGTAAACCTGTGCCAATCAAGTAATGACGTAATTCCTACTGCTATGCATATTTCAACATATAGTTTGATTTTAACCACGTTAATTCCTAATTTGAAAATATTAGAAAAAGAATTATTAAAAAAAGCTACTAAATTTAACAAAATTTTTAAGATTGGTAGAACTCATCTTCAAGATGCCACTCCGATTACTTTAGGGCAAGAGTTTGAAGGTTATGCAAGCATGGTAGCTAAATCTATAAAGTTTGTTAGTGAAGCTTCCAGAAACTTATCTGAATTAGCTCAAGGTGGAACTGCAGTTGGGACTGGTATCAATTCGCATCCTAAATTTGGAAAAAAAGTTTCAACCGTAATTTCCAAGAAAGTTGGAATTAAATTTAATGAAGCCAAGAATCATTTTGAAGCTCAAGCTTCAAAAGATGCGATAGTTCTAACGAGTGGTGCTCTGAAAACACTTGCAACTTCGTTGATGAAAATTGCAAACGATATTCGATGGCTTGGAAGTGGTCCAAGATGTGGATTTGGTGAGATCTCTCTTCCCGCTATTCAACCTGGATCTTCAATTATGCCAGGAAAGGTTAATCCTGTTTTGGCAGAATCTTTAACTCAAGTATGTGCTCAAGTTATTGGTAACGATTTAACAATTTCTATAGCAGGACAGTCAGGAAATTTTGAATTAAACGTTATGATGCCTGTAATGGGTCATAATATTATTGAATCAGTTGAAATTCTATCTAATATTTCAAAAGTTTTTGCATTAGATTGTGTTGCTGGCATTGAGGTTAACAAAGAAGAATGCGAAGGAACGATTGAAGACAGTTTAGCTATGTGTACTAGTTTGGCACCTGTTATTGGCTATGATAAGGCAGCTGCAGTCGCAAAGAAAGCATTCAAAGAGAATAAAACCGTTAGACAGGTAGTAAACGAGGATAAAATTTTAGATAAAAAGGAAGCGGATAGGATTTTAGATCCTAAGACAATGATAAAGCCAAGTCTTTAAAATGAAAAAAAAGAAATTATTAACAAAAGTTTCGAATTTAGAAGACATCTCTGTCAGTGTTGAATATTATAAAGAAAAGTATTATCCCGATATACTTAAAGAGAAGGATTTGCTTGAATCCATAATAAATCAAATTAAGCTTGAACCAAGAATCCTATATGATGAAAGTTATGTAAAAGGTTGGAAAGACGAACTAACTTTGGAAAGAGAATCAAAAGTAAAAATTATAATAAATTTATTACAATCGGTTTTAAATGAATTAGAAAATTCTAATACATTAATTTCCTCAAAAAAGAATTTTGATAGATGGACAGAGGCAAAAAATTGGCTAAAGGCGATTTTTACAGCAGCATCATCGGGTTCATTATCCAAATTAGTATATTTTGGTCCAGGTGCTGAAAGTTTTCCAAGTGATTCAAAGCTTCTGTCAGAATTTCTTTCGCTAAGAACAAAAATTGAGAAATTTTTTATTAAATCCTATCCTTTTATGTTGGAATCAAAAAAAAGAAAGAAATCTGCACCAATAATGTTGTCAAAACATATTAATACTCTAAAAATTGATGAAGCCCTCGGGATTTTTGCAGCTAAGTATCATAAGTCTTATGCACCTTATTCTGGTTCTATAGCTTCAAAAGATTTTGATGAAGTAGACTCTGTTGATAAAATTGTTTTACATATATTGGCAAATAAATACAGAACAACTTTTCAATCAATATCAATGAGAATGAAATTGATTTAAATTTATATATAACTTTACTTTTCTAGAAGTGGTATAATTTAAAAATGGCAAAAAAAAATAAATCTGATGTCTGGATTGATAGCGAAATACTTAGTGAAAAATTTTTTGTAGCCTTGAAAGAGTTTGTTGAACAAGTTCATTCTGGTAAAACAGGAATCCTCTCATGGTTGTTTTTTTGTAAATATTTCAGCGACTTTCAAGCTACTAAAAAACCCTTATATCTTGCACTTGCAATAAAAGAGCAGCCCTGTATCTTGGATCATCCTATAGTTAGATATCAGATAATTGCATGGACTTTACAATCTAAATATCCTTCTGTGGAAGATAAACTTAGTCTCCAGGAATTTGCAAGAGGCTTAGGCGATTATAATTCTTATAAAAAATCAAAGAACTCAATGCCTTTTAACAATGACCATATAGCAGGAACTTATAAGTATATTTATAAGATGTTAAAAACAACTGATAAAGAACTAAAACCTAAATCAATTGAAGAAAGGAATTTTGCTCTAAGAGTAATATTTAATCCAGCCAAGGCAAAAATAATCCCTCTTGAAAGTAAGATATCTGAATGGTCAGAAATTAATAATCTTAAAGAGGTAGCATTAGCTATAACTCAATATTTTTTGAGTTACAAATGGAGCTTAGAATATAAAAATGATTTTGTTAAGAATGAAGATGAATTACTTGTTCCACCTAAGTTAATTCCGATGAAAAAGATCATACAGCTAATTTGAAGATCTAGTTAGGTCTTTTTGATTTGCAAATTCTATATTAGTCCATCGATTGATAAGAAATTGAAAAAGTTCCTTTGCATTATTATCATCTGAGCTCTCTAAGGATTTCTTGAAATCCGTTACTATTTTTACTGAGTCTTCTTTATCAAGGCTGCTCATTGGAAAGGAGGCAAGCAAATCCCCATAATTTAGTATTACTATGCTATCATCTGGGAACTTGGAGATCCATTGATTAAGCTCGTTTACATCATTGCTTAATACTTCTAAGTAGCTCGATAGTTCTGAGTCCTTGCTCTGGAAAGTATCAGCTAAGTTTATGAATTCAACAATTAATCTTTTAATATTAACAGCACTACTTTTATAATGTATAGCCCCAAAACCCCAATGGGTTTTAAAAATTTTTTTCTGATTTTCTTCAAATATAAAGAACCAATGAATGGGAATTAAATTATCAACTAAATAAGAGAATGGAGTCTTATCAAGTTTGTTATCAGGGCAAATAAAATTTTCGTTATCTTCTTTAATAAAAAGACATTCTTTTATTTCGTTTTCTTTAATATTTAGATGTTCACAAAGTGCATTTTGAAAAGTCCCATATTCATTTCCAAACCATAGTCCATATGGTGATGTCGGACCACCCCAAAAACGTTCATAAAAATCTGTATATTCGGTCCAATAGTCTTTATCCTCTTTAAAATAAGAAAGTCTTTGGTATATTTGCAAACAACAGGATGGCATATGTTGATTTTCCTATATTTAGAATTATAATTCAATCTAAATATATGAGATCTTTAACACCTTTTTTACTTATTTATTTTGTTTTGCTTATTTTTGAAGTAAGAGCAGAGGAAATAGTTTTCTTTGAAACTGTCCCAACTATTGGGAAGATCATTATGATGGGTGTTGCCATTGGCATACCAACTTTTATAATACTTTCACATGTACCACTTTTTGAACTTTTAGATACAGATAAATTGCCAGAACCACCCAAGATTAAAAAAGCTCAAATGGAAACATTAAAAGGAACACTTATAGGGATAGTTTTTGGTCTTTTGATAACAGTAGTAACTATAATACTTTCCTAATTTTATAAAAAAAAATACTAGAGATTACAGTTAATTTTGTGTTATAGTGAGCTCAAATGTCTGTAAAAGTGGACCAAATTAAAAGAACTGATAGAAAAACAACTGAAATCGAGGTTTCTGTAGAGGGCCATATAATTGTTAGAGCACCTTTAAATGAACCGATGGAAAAAATTGAAGAATTAATTGAATCTAAAAAATTTTGGCTATTAAGAACCCAGCAAATATCAAGAGCAAAATATATTAATGATCTTCATAAAAAATATGAGGAAGGTGAAAAATTTCTATATCTTGGAATCGAGAGGGATTTGAAGATAGTTGATAATCCAGAAATTAAATTGACTTACCATGAGGGGACTTTTTATTTATCTAAGTATTATCTTAAAGTTGCTAACAAATGTTTCATTGACTGGTATAAAGATAGAGCAAGAGAATACGTATCAGATATTGCTGATAGGTTTTCACAGCGATACAATGTACCTTACAAGAAGGCTATTATTAAGGATTCTTTTCGTCAATGGGCTTCTTGCTCTGGTGATGGTAACTTAAATTTTAGCTGGAGAGTTATCCTTGTCCCTCCAGAAGTTATTTCTTACTTAGTTGTCCATGAATTAGCGCATATTAATCTAAGAAATCATTCCTCAGAATATTGGAATAAAGTAGAGCAAATGATGCCAGATTATATTAAATATGAGAATCTTTTAAAAGAATACGATCATATTCTTAGTATTTTTAAAAATGATATGGGATCTTTTGATTCAGGAAAGGAGCCTACATCGAAGAAAAAGGAAAATGTTAAACAAAATAAACAACTAGAGTTTGAAATATAAACTAATGTCAATTGAAGTAAAAAAAACAATCAATAGAATTATTCTTTTCATTCTTTCTTTACCTTTCGCTTTTATAGTATTTTCACCACTGTTAATTTTGTATGGTCTTTTTTTAGCTTCGTATCCTGAGGGACGGTTAAAGCTTAAAAAATTCTATAAAATCACGACTAAAATAATCAGCCTTATGGTAGAATCGGTAAAAGGGGACAGTGCTGATAAAAAGAAACAATCCAGAAGCGAGCTCTGGGTAATGTGTAAGAATTATTGGAATGGTAAAAATTAGATCTTTGTCGAGCTTTCAGTAATTTTAAAAAGCGTATAAGCCATTATAATAAAAATTGATATGAATAATAATGCGAAAAACAGTTTTTCTTTCTTACTCGACATGATCTAATTATAAATGAAAAAAAGGAAAGTTGAGTTTTTTGTTAATTAATTATTGCTATAATAAAAAAGGTAAGTAATATATTCTTTATGCAAGGTATAGATTTTAAGGAAAAAAAGAGTCAAGAAACCATATTAGGGCTAGTGTTCCCAGAGGGTTTAAGGAATAAAACCTTATTTAGACCTCAGGCTAAGGGAAATGTTCAATTAAGAAATGATAAAGGCGAAGGTTATCATAGTCATAATCCATTTAAGCTAATTGCATTAGATTGTTTGGAAGAGTATTTAACTACGGAAAACCCGGATAAATTAATTGAAGCGGTAATGCATGATTATTCGATACTTCATGGAAGAATAATTAATGATCTTGAATCATGGGACCCTAAAACAATGGAAGGCGACGAAATTGTTGATTTAACGATTTTATCTATGGCTCATATTGGAACTTTTAATGAGGACCTTGGCCAAGTTACTCCTTCTACCGTTGTTTGGTCAACCATTAATTACTGGCGTTCATTCTTAACTTTTAAAAGAAATGCATTTTATGCCCAAGAAACAGGGAAGTTCCTTGAAGGTTGTTTCTTAAGACTAGGCGGGGCATTGATTCCTTCAATAGTTCCTGTT
>CETI01246070.1_pt1 | contig 145620 bp, 151 predicted proteins | sample 361441 | NCBI WGS metagenome assembly CETI01 (sample SAMEA2622478, study PRJEB7988) | marine metagenome | biome: marine biome (ENVO:00000447); feature: deep chlorophyll maximum layer (ENVO:xxxxxxxx); material: "saline water (ENVO:00002010), including plankton (ENVO:xxxxxxxx)" | depth 90 m | reverse complement strand
TTCTGCTTTAGGTTCTTCTGCTACAGGTTCTTCTGCTGCAGGTTCTTGGGATTTTTTATCTTCTTCGTTCATTTTTAATACGTTTTCTTTTTTTACAATACGAAGTAATTAATAATATCATTTAAGTGTTATAAAGATATAGTAATTAAGTTCAGTTTATTAAATCATTTCTTCTTTTTTGCGTTCTTTCTAAAGAAATATTTTTTCGCCATTCTAAAATCTTTTTATGATCTCCCGAAAGAAGAACTTCGGGAACTTTTTTTCCTTTAAATTCACGCGGTTTAGTATAAACAGGTCCCTTAAGTGCTAATTGAAAATTTTTTCCAAAAGAATCATTTTCAAAAGAATCTTTATTTCCCATAAAACCGGGGGAAAACCTTGATAAAGCTTCAAGCATTAATAAAGAAGGAAGTTCGCCTCCTGAAAGAACAAAGTCTCCAACTGAAATCTCTAAATCAACTTTTTCTTCAATAAACCTTTCATCTACACCTTCATATCTGCCGCATATAAAAAGTAAATTTTCTTTTTGAAAAAGGTCTTCTAAAGTTGCGTGATTTATTAATTCTCCTTGTGGAGATAGTAAAATCGTGTATGGCTTTTTCTTTCTTGACTTATGGATAAAATTTACTGCATTTGTTAGTGGCTCAGGCATTAGAACCATTCCCGGTTCAATACCATATTGAGTGTCATCAACTCTTTGATGTTTATTTTTAGAAAAATCTCTAAGTTGATGAGTTTTTATTTCAATATCAGGAGGCAGATTCTTATTAAATGGAGACGATTCAATATAATTTGTTATTATTTCTGGAAAAAGACTTACTATATCTATACTGTGCATTTCAATGGCCCTGTTTTCCATCTAAAATTTCAAACATATGAGGTAAAATTTTATTAAATAAATCCAAACCATCTCTTACACCTCCAGGACTTCCTGGCAAGTTTAAAATGATTTTGTTTTTTACTATTCCACAATATCCTCTATATAAGGCTGAGCTATTTATTTTCTCAAAACTTGAAGCTCTTATCAACTCAGGAATTCCTGGGATGTTTTTTTCAATAAATTTCTTTGTTACTTCAGGAGTAATATCTCTTTCAGAAATTCCAGTCCCCCCTGTAGTTATGATTAGATCTACTTCTTTCATAGATATAAATCTTTTTAAAGCATCAGAAATGTGATTTTCTTCGTCAGGAACTATTAGTTTTTCAAATAATTCCAAATTTAATTGGCAAAGAATATCAGTCAACGTATCTCCACTCAAATCAGAGATATTCTTATTATTAAATCTTGTGTCTGAAACTGTAATACATACAAATTTTTTCATATTTTAATTATAAATGAATTAAATCCGTATTTACTCTCAATTGAATTTTTTTTTTCAAAAAGCGAAAATATAAATAGATATCCATTTATAAAAACTTTAGAAAAAAATTATAAAGGCAAGAATTTGATTTTGAGTGATTTAGAAATACAACATACGCCTGTACTGGTTCCAGAAATATTAAAGTTTTTAAACGTTACATCTGGAGGAAGATATATTGATTGTACATTAGGTGAAGGAGGCCATACAAAAAGTATATTGGAGGCAAGTAGCCCTGGAGGAGAAGTTTTAGGAATAGATGCAGACCATGAGGCAATTGAGGTTTCTAAAAATAGACTAGAAAAATATGGTGATAGATTTTTATTTTCAAATAATAATTTTAGAGAATTACGAAAAGTTGCAATGAAATCACAATTTATACCCTGCCACGGAATACTCTTTGACTTAGGAGTGTCTTCACTACAACTTGATAAAGAATCAAGAGGATTTTCATTTAGAAGAAAAGCTCCTTTAGACATGAGGTTTTCCCTCAATCAAACCTTGACTGCAGAAAACGTATTAAACACTTTTTCAGAGACTGAAATCGCAGATATTTTATATAATTATGGAGAAGAAAGAAGATCTAGAAAAATCGCCAAAATTATAGTTAAAAACAGACCAATAAAAGACGCTGATCAATTATCTGACTTAATAAAAAACAATCTGCGGCAAACAAATTATAAAATAAATCCTTCTACTAAAACTTTTCAAGCTCTTAGGATATACGTAAATGAAGAACTCAACTCTTTGTCAAATGCACTAGAACAAGCATTGGAAATTGTTGGAATAGGTGGAAGAATTGCAGTAATATCCTACCATTCCCTTGAAGACAGAATAGTTAAAAATTTTTTCCGAAAAGAATCAAAACATTGTATTTGCACTCCAAATGTATCAGAATGTGATTGTGGGCATACGCCAAAAATAAAAATTATAACTAAGAAACCAATAGTCCCTTCTCCTAATGAAATAAACTCTAACAGGAGAAGCAGGAGCGCTAAATTAAGAGTAGTTGAAAGAATTTAATATGAGTAAAATTTTATCTTTAGATATAGGTTCAAATTCCTGTAAATTAATCCTAACTGAAAGAGTATATAACTCCGTCGATATACTCTTTTATGCAGAAAAGAATTATGCTGAACCTATCAGAGAAAAAATAACACCCGAAACATCAGATATGGTAGAAAATCAGATCAAAAATTTGATAAGAGATTTTAGAAATGTTGACAATGAAATTTCTCAATGTAATATAGCCTTTGGAGGAACATCTGTAAGTTCAACAATAATTGAATCCTCAATAGACAATCTAGACTCAAGCAACATAATTACTCAAGATCAGCTAAATTTATTATCCAAAAATAATCCTAAAATAAATTCGTTTATCACCAAAAGTACTGCTCATATTATTCCGTTAGAATATAGCCTAGATGGAATGGTGGGCATTCGACATCCTCTGGGTATGCATACAAAAAAACTTTCAGTTAGTAATTTGTATGTGAACATTGAAAAAGAAGATATCGAATTAGTCAAAAATATTATTTCTAATTCCGGATTAGCAACTAACCTTGTGATTTCTGAGGCAATAGCTTCATCTCAATACTTATTAAATTCTGACGAAAAAGAAATAGGATCACTGATTATAGATATAGGTGCAGCAAGCACAGATTATTGCTACTCAAAAAAAGGAAAACCTGTTTTGACCGGTTCATTGCCAGTTGGAGGTAATCAATTTACATCAGATTTATCAATCGCGTTTTCTACAAATAAAGATTTTGCAAATCAGCTAAAACTTGAAACTAGTTGTACTCCTGAAAATGAAAGAATCGCTGAAAAAGTAATCATAAAACAGGAAGACTCTACAAAAACATTTGAGATAACAAAACGTCAGATTTCACAGGTCCTAAAAGAAAGAGCAATTGAAGTTTTCAACCTAATAAGGCAAGAATTGATTGACACTATAGGTCAAGAAAATCTTCCAGAAAGAATTATACTATCTGGAGGAGGAAGCAAACTTGAAGGTATGGTTCCTCTTGCGAGATATATATTTCAGTCTAAAGCAAGAATAGTAGATACAAAAGGCATTAAATTCCTAGGCGAAAATCTACCTATTGAAGCTATGAATGCACTTGCAATAGGAAATTACGTTCACAAGATTGATGATGAAACAGAATACTCTCTTTCTAACAAATACGAAAGTGCAAAAAAATCTAGCAATATAAGTACTATTGATTCTGCGAAAATAATGAAAATTAGTTCAAATTTCCAAAATAGTGTTAAAATGGTTATAGAAAAAATTAAAAATATATTTAAAGGAAAATAATTTTGGTACAAGATAGCGATCAAAATATAGGACAAGCTAAAGTAGCCGTAATTGGTGTCGGTGGTGGTGGGTCTAATGCTGTCAATAGAATGTATAAAAATAAAATTTCTCATATAGAATACGCAACTATCAATACAGACGCTCAAGCTTTATCAAATTCAGATGTCCCTAGTAAATTAAGAGTAGGTGACAGATTGGCTAGAGGAATGGGAGTCGGGGGAAACCCTGAAAAAGGACGACTTTGCCACGAAGAAGATCGAGAGCAAATTTTAGAGATAGTTCAAAATCAAGATATGGTTTTTATCGCTGCAGGAATGGGTGGAGGAACTGGAACAGGAGGAGCACCTGTAGTTGCAAGTGTTGCTAAAGATGCTGGAGCCCTTACTGTAGGAGTTGTTACAAAACCTTTCGCTTTTGAAGGATCTCAAAGAACCAAGCAAGCAGAAGAAGGTGTTTCACGCTTAGAAGATCAATGTGACACACTAATTGTTGTTCCTAACGATAGACTTCTTTTAGCTTCCGATACAAATATATCTATGGATATGGCATTTAGAAGAGCTGATGATGTATTAAGACAAGGTGTGCAATCAATTGCTGAGCTTATACTTACACCAGGAGAAATAAATCTAGACTTTGCAGATGTTACTACAATCATGAAAAATGCAGGTCCTGCATGGATGGCTATTGGTACTGGTAAAGGAGAGGACAAAGCAATTGAAGCTGCGGAAATGGCCCTTTCATCACCACTACTTGAGCAAACAATTGACGGCGCTAAAGGAGTCTTATTCAACATTACAGGAGGGTCAGACTTATCAATAAATGAAATAGAACAAGCATCTCAAACAATTTCTTCGGTTGTAGATCCTGATGCAAATATAATCTTTGGAACTGTGACTGATGAAAGACTTAACAATGAGATGAGAATAACATTAATAGGAACAGGATTTCCTTCATTAAATCAACCTTCACAACAATCAAGGCCGCAAAGATCACCAAATACTCAAGAATCAAATCAACAAAGCCCTAAACCAAATCAGTCTAATAACTCAAATGATTTAGACATTCCTCCATTTTTAAGAAAATAAAAAAACTATAAACAAAACCTTTCTAGATTATTTTTTTTCAGTTTGAATTTTACGTTTTTTTTCCATGGCACAATATGTAGTACATTAAGCTTGACAAAGGCACTACTAATAGTAGATAGTTTAATTAATCTATTTTATAAAGCTAATTTTTGATTTGAATTTCAAACTATGAATTGTCCTTATTGTGATAACCAAGAATCTAAAGTTGTTGACTCCAGATATATTCAGGACGGCATAAGAAGAAGACGTGAATGTTTAATGTGTTCATTAAGATTCACAACATATGAAAAGATTCATGCTCAACTTCTCAATGTAACAAAAAGAAGTAACACAAAAGAGACTTTTTCTGTAGAAAAACTAACCAATAGTATAACTACTGCTTGTAAAAAAAGACCTATATCAATAGAAAAAATTGAAAAGATAGCTATAGATATTGAAACTGCACTTTTGCAAAACCATGGATCCGAAATTAGCTCAAATTTAATCGGACAAATGGTTTTGAATGAATTGATCAAAATAGACAAAGTAAGCTACATAAGATTTTCTAGCGTCTATAGAGACTTTCAAAATGAAGATAGCTTTGTTGATGAAATTGATAAATTGAAAACTGAAAATATTATCAATGCAAAAGATCAGTTGGAAATGTTCCCTCAAAAAAAAATAAAAAAAAAGGAAAAGGAGTAAATCTCGATGGTACAAATAAATAAATCAAACCTTGAAGTTAATAGATATGGTGAAATCAATGAACAATTTGAACCAGCTCCAATTAGTGACAATGCGAATGTAGTGCTTGAAAAAAGATATTTACTTAAAGATCAAAATGAAGAAATAGTAGAAACTCCAAATCAAATGTTTATTAGAGTTGCAAAAGCTTTATCTAAACCTGAAAAAGACTATGGCTTAAATGACAGCCAAGTGAAAAAAATAGAAAATTTATTTTATCAATCTATGGCTAGCTTAGAATTTCTTCCAAACTCACCAACATTGATGAATGCTGGTACTGGCGCTGGTACATTATCTGCTTGTTTTGTATTACCTTTGACAGATTCTATGGAAGGAATAATGAAAGCAGCACACGATGCAGCCATGGTACAAAAATTTGGTGGAGGGACTGGTTTTTCGCTATCTGACATAAGGCCAACAGGAACTCCTATAGCTACAACTCATGGAAAAGCATGTGGACCAATAGCAGTATTAAAACATTTATCTTCTGTTTCTACTCTAGTGACTCAAGGCGGTAAAAGAGATGGTGCAAACATGGCAGTAATGGATGTTCACCATCCAAATATTTTAGATTTTATAGAATGTAAAAAAGTTGAAGGACAAATCCATAATTTCAATATTTCTGTAGGTGCTTCTGATCAATTTATGCAAGCTGTAAAAGACGGAACCGATTATCCTTTATTCATAAAATCCAACCCCGCTGATAAAGATAGTGATCTAGTTGAAGCAGGCAGACTAGATGCAAGAGAAGTTTTCGACAAAATAGTTCATGGGGCGTGGTCAAATGGAGAACCTGGAATGGTATTTCTAGATGAAGTAAATAGAAACAGTCCTGTAAAACATGTAGGAAGAATAACAGCAACAAATCCATGTGGAGAACAACCTCTTTTACCTAACGAATCATGTAATTTAGGGTCTATTGATGTTGGAAAATTTGTTATAGATTCTGATGAAAATGAAAAAATTGATTGGGAAAGACTTGGAAAAATCATCAGATTAACTACAAGGTTTTTAGACAACGTTATTGATGCTAATAAATATGCAATCCCTGAGATAGAAGAAATGAATCTAGGAACAAGAAAACTAGGTTTAGGCATTATGGGATTTGCTGATCTATTAGTTAAACTTGGCATTCCTTATGATTCAGAACAAGGAGTAAAAATTGCAAAAGAATTAATGGCATTTTTCAAAAAAGAATCTGATAACGAATCTAGAGATCTTGCTATAGAAAGAGGTCCGTTCCCAAAATGGAAAGGATCTAAGATGGAAAAAGACGGTGAAGATCCTTATAGAAATGCTTGTAGGTTAACAGTTGCTCCAACAGGAACAATATCAATGATAGCAGGTGCTTCTTCAGGAATAGAGCCAATCTTTTCATTAGCTTACAGAAAGCATAATATCTTAGAAGGAGAAACTCTATTTTATGTAGACAAAAATTTTGAAAATATGTGCAGATTGAAAAATATTTACTCTGAACAACTTATGGAATACTTGTCTGATGGAGGCTCCCTATTAGATAGAGATGATGTCCCTAATTCTATTAAAGATTTATTTCATACTGCTTCAGACATATCTCCGACATACCATGTCTTAATGCAAAGTGCCTTTCAAGAAAGTACTGACGCTGGAATTTCTAAAACCATCAATTTTCCCAATGAAGCTACTTTAGAAGATGTAGAAAATGCATATATGCTTGCTTGGGAAACGAAATGTAAGGGTATTACAGTATACAGATCTGGATCAAGAGAAGTTGAAGTATTAACCACAGGTCATGACGCTTCAAATGATAAAACTAGAGAAGATTTGAATAATACAGATAATACGATTGAAGGAGTAGAAGATTTTCTACCTCAAAGTTCTGTCAATGGCTATATAACACCAATGGATAGACCCCAAGAACTTCTAGGCATTACTTCTAGAGTCAGAACTGGAAGAGGAAATCTTTACGTAACAGTAAATATGGCTGGAAATAAACCTTTTGAAATATTTACAACTCATGGAAAAGCTGGAGGAAATGATGCAGCTATGGCTGAAGCTGTTTCTAGAGTTGCATCTTTATGCCTTAGATCAGGATTAGATCCTAAAGAAGTTATAAGTCAATTACGAGGCATAACCGATCTCCCTGCATGGGATGAAGGAACACTCGTAAGATCAGTACCTGATGCACTTGCTACTGTTTTAGATAAAGTTATTTCAGACGAAACAAAAACATTATTCAGTGAAGGTACTCAAAAATCAATTTTTAGCGTTGAAGGAAAAAGTACTGATAACTCAGATAACATTCAGTCTTCAATTCTAAATGTTGAAGAAACAGAAAAAGTTACAGTAAATGTCTCTGCCAATAATTCTGCTCTTCCAAGTTGTCCAGACTGTGAAGTGGGAAGTCTCGCATTTGAAGAAGGTTGTCAGAAGTGCTATAGCTGTGGATATTCTAAGTGTTAATTTATGACTAATAAAAATAGAATTGCAATAACATTAGGTGATCCATCAGGTATAGGGCCGGAGGTAATAATTAAGGCTATTGATAAATTATTTTCGAATAAAAATAATTTACCTATAATTATTGGAGATACTAAAACCTTAGAAAAAACTTCTCAAAAATTAAGTTTAGATTTTAAATTTGAGATAATTGAAAACTTAAGCACATATGATGACAATGGAAATATTAAAGTTTTAGACAATCAAAAATATTCTAATATAGATTTCCCATTAGGTAAAAATTCTCTAGATTCTGGAAAGGCTTCTCATGAATGGGTAGAATTAGCAACAGATTTAGCAATATCCAAAGATGTAGATGCAATTTGCACTGCCCCAATAAATAAAGAAAGTTGGCAAATGTCTGGATTCAAGGATATAGGACATCAGGAAATTTTCAAAAGAAAATCCAAAGCCAGTTACGTAGCAACAATGTTAGTATCTGGAAAATTGAGATGTATGCATTTATCAACACATTTATCTTTATCAGAAGCTTGCAAATACGTAACAAAAGAAAATGTTGAGAGAGCAATAAAATTAACGCATGATCATTTTACAAGGTGGGGATTTCATAGCCCCAAAATAGGTGTTGCAGCTTTAAATCCACATGCATCGGATGGAGGATTAATCGGAAATACTGAAGAAGAAGAAATTCTTCCTGCAGTAAAGGCTTGTAAACAGGAAGGTATAAACGTTTCTGGACCTCATCCAGCAGATTCAATATTTTACGATGCGATTAATGACAAGCATGATGTAGTTGTAGTTATGTATCACGACCAAGGTCATATTCCTATAAAAGTTTTTGGATTTGAAGAGTCAATTTCTGTAAACTTGGGGGTTCCTTTTATTAGAACATCAGTTGATCATGGTACAGCATTTGACATTGCAGGCAAGAATATTGCGGATCCAACAAGTATGATTGAGGCAATAAAGCTAGCCCAAAATCTATCCAAAAATTCCAAATTATGAATCAAAAAGAGAACGCAACTTTTATAGGTTTTGGGAACATGGGATCAGCTATAGTTGATGCTGTATATAAGAAAAAATGCTTTAATAAAATTACAGTAATAGAACCAGATAATAGCAAAACAAGTAATTTAAAAAGTTTATCAATCCTAACTGATATAAAAATTTCTGAAGAGATTAATAAATCCAAATATGTTTGGATATGCGTTAAACCTCAATTATTTAAAAAAGTTTCATTAGATTTAAAATCATTTTTAGGGAAAGATCAAATTCTTATTTCAATTATGGCAGGGATCACAAAAAATCAAATTGTTGAGCAAACTAATCATTTAAAAGTAGTTAGAATAATGCCCAATACTCCAGCTCAAATATCTAAAGGGATAAGTGTATGGAATACTACAAATAACGTTAATTCTGATGAAAGAATAATTATTGAAAAGGCTCTTAATTCTTTTGGAAAATCAATTCTTGTTGATAAAGAAGAAATAATAAACCTATCTACAGCATTATCGGGTAGTGGTCCAGGTTTTTTTTATAGAATTTTAGAATCATTTATTATAGCCGGGGAAAAATCAGGCCTTGATAGAAATATAAGCAAAAAATTAGCTATAGAAACATTTATTGGAAGTGCTGAATTGCTAAATTCTAGCAGTTCAACTCCAGAAGAATTAAGAATTGCAGTTACATCTCCCGGGGGCACAACCGAAGCTGGTTTAAATTATTTAGAAAAAATAAATATCAACGATATAATTAGTCAAACTATAGCCGAAGCTGTAAATAGAGGAAATGAATTATCAGAAGAAAGTAATAATTAATTGACTAATTTAATATCTAATATAATAAACCTTTATACAATAATTATTGTTTTTAGAGTTCTTTCAAGTTGGATTCCAAATTCAAGAGAATATCAAATTGTGCAATTTTTAATAATTATTACTGAGCCTTTACTAGGAAGGCTAAGAAAGGTTTTACCTCAAGCAGGTGGTTTTGATTTATCACCTATAGCAGCAATCTTTTTGCTTGAGGCTATAGGATCAGTTATAAAGTCTGTTTAATTGGTTATTTCTGAATAACTTAAATTTAATACTTCCCCTTTTGAGTTGGAAACCCTTAATGTTCCATCATTATTAAGATTTAAGATCTTATATTTATTATTTTCAGACTTTTTATCATCAATTGAATAATTTGTTCTAAAAATAATTTCTTCTTCTATACCAAAAAGCCTTTCTGAAATTTTTCCTAAATTTATTTGATCTAAAATCAATTTCTTGTATATAAGGTTAAAGTTATTTAAGAACTCATTTAGGACATCTAAAACATCAATATTTCTTTTTAGTATTTCTTTTAGACTTATACTGGGATATATGAAATTTTTTGATTCTTTATGATGTGAATTTATATTTATGCCTACACCTAAAATAGTTTTATTTGAATCTTCATTAATAAAATTTTCAATTAATACTCCAGAAACTTTCTTGCCATCTATCAACACATCATTTGGCCATTTTATATTTATTTTTCTACGTGTATAAGATTCAATAGTCAACAAAATAGAATAAGCTGTAATTATTGGGATAAGATTTACTTTTGATATAGGTGTATCTAGAATAATTGAGAATAAAGCATCATTACCGTCTGAGATCCATTCTCTGTTATTACTTCCCCTTCCATTTGTTTGTTTTTTTGCCATGATTATAGTGCCTACTTCTACACCTCTTTCAATCATTTCTTTAGATTTATCCATGGTAGAAGTAAGTTCTTCAAAAATATAAATTTTTTCACCAATATTTTTTTTGATCATTAAACAATAGTAATAGATTTACTCCCTAAACTTCGTATTAAATTACAAAAGCTTTGAATTTATGAATCATGTAATATTTATATATGTTTGATCTATAAGTATTTTATTACTAAAAATACATTCTAATCACATTATGAAAGGTAATTTTATGCATTGGTGTTCCGCTGTTTCCAACTCTCCTTCGTTAGAGCTAGCATTGGAGGATGTTACAAAGGAAATTTTGAAAAAACTTGATGGGAAAAATCCTGATTTAGGATTTGTATTTATATCATCTCATCATTCTTCAGAGTACGAACAAATTACTGAAAAGATTAAATCAAAAATACCATTTAAAACTATTTTGGGTTGCTCAGCATCTGGTGTAATAGGTGAAGGTAAAGAATTTGAATATTTACCTGGAATATCATTAACAGCTGGAATTTTACCTGATGTAAAATTTACTCCTTTTCATTTCACTCAAAACGAACTTCCTAACCCAGATCAATCTCCAGAAGCGTGGCATGAAATTATAGATTCAGATACTGAAAATCCGAAAGCAATAGTATTATTCCCAGATCCATTTTCTGTACGAACAGAGTATATTTTAGATGGTTTAGATTTTGCATACCCAAATACTAAGATAATAGGAGCTTTAGCTTCAGGAGGAAGTAAACCTGGTCAGAATGGTCTCTTTTTAGATAATGAGACATATTTTAAAGGATGTGCTGGATTAATCATATCTGGAAATTTTGAACTTGATATATTGGTTGCGCAAAGTTGTAGACCAATTGGTGAACCTATGATTGTTACTAGAGCAAACAATAATGTTATAAATGAATTAGATAATGATCTCCCAATTGTTGCAATCAAAAAATTGTACGACGAATTACCAGAAGATGAAAAATATGTTATGAATAATGCTCTTCAAATAGGTATATTGATGGACAGATTGGGAGATATTGAAGAAGAAATAACATACATGATTAGAAATATTTCTTCTATAGATAAGGAAACAGGATCTATAACGATTGGAGAATCTATTACTGAAGGACAAATAGTTCAATTTCATCTAAGGGATTCTGGAGCAGCTCAAGAAGAATTGAAAAAAATGTTGTCAGAATATGAAAATAAAAATGGTGAGATCATCAAATCTACACTTATGTTTTCAAGTGTTGGAAGAGGAAAGTACTTATTAGGTGAATCACATCATGATATAAATCTCTACAAAAATCTTATTGATGATAAATCTCCAATAACAGGATTCTTTTCTAATGGAGAAATAAGCCCCATTGGTGACAGAACTTATTTACATGGCTACACATCTTCTTTTGCTATATTCAAAGAAAGTAACTAAATTTTTATATTAGGTATATTATTCCAAGAATTCATATAACTTGGAGACAGTTTTTTTTTACCCTTTCGTAATCTATTATTTAAATTTTGTGAAGACAGAAGCACTTTATTTGTTCCAAATCGATCATTTAGATAATCAATTTTAAGCATCAAATTATTTGTATTATGGCTTTGGTTTAGATAAGAAGCTTGGTACTCATTTTCTAAGCATAATCCACCTAGGATAACACCCGCTTTTTTATAATTTAATCCTTTCTTAAATATTTTATTTAGCATCAAAATAGAGTATCTAACTAACTCAATATAACTATTAGTAGGAACAATAAAATAATACTTCTTAAAACCCATATAATATGAACCCTTTTGATTATTAAATCTATTTGTTGTTATAAAAACTCCCAATTCTTTTGCTCTCTTATTTTCATTTCTTAATTTTTTAGATGCCAAAAAAGCAAAATCACTCACATGTTTTTCGAGATTTTCATACTTTTCTATATCTTTCTTAAAAGAACGAGAGACTCTTATACTTTTTTTAGAAGGTGATACATTAGAAACAGGATAGCAAGATATTCCTCTCAACTCTTCTCTTGTACGTAAAACATTAACATTGAGTTTACTCAATATCCAATTTTTATTTGTTTTTATTAAATTATCGGCAGTTTTTATACCATTATTAATCATAAAGTTAGAATATCTACGACCTAATCCCCAAATATTTTCGACAGGCATATCAGATAAAATATTTTGAGTTATCAAATCATTATCAAGCACAAAATAACCTCTCTGTAATTTTTTTGCTATAGAACCTGCGATCTTAGATAAAGTTTTAGTAAGACCTACTCCAATAGATACAGGAATTCCGACTGTATCTTTTACGCTTTTTACAATATCTTCACAAATTAAATTGTAGTCATCAAAATTAATATCTAAAAAAGCTTCATCAATAGAATAAATTTCTATGAAATTAGAAAAATATTTTAATTCTTTCATTATTCGATTAGAAATTTCTCCATATAATTCAAAATTTGAAGAAAAAACACTAATGTTATTTTCTTCAATTGTTTTTCTAGCCTTAAAAAAAGGCTCTCCCATCTTTATTCCTAATTTTTTTGCCTCATTACTCCTAGAAATAATACAACCATCATTATTTGAAAGAACAACTACAGGGACATTACTTAAATCTGGTCTAAATAATCTCTCGCATGAAACATAAAAATTATTACAATCGACTAAGAAGATCATAAGAAATTTTTGATTGATGCAGTTACTACTCCAAAAATATTAAAGTCGTCATACTCATTGATAATGATTAAGGGGTAATCTTTATTTTCTGATATTAATTGTATTGAGTTGTTTTTTATAGATAATTTTTTAACTAGAAATTGTCCATCTAATATGCATAAAACAATATGATTATTTCTTGGAGCTACAGACTTGTCAACAATAAGTATATCTTCAGAAAAAATACCTATATTTTTCATTGAGTCACCAGAAACCCGTATACAAATAGTAGTATTAGGATTTTTTATAAGATAATCTTGAAGATTTAATTTTGACGCAAATATATCTCCAGCAGGCGAAGGAAAGCCCGCATAAACAACCGTATTAAAAAAATAAATAGACTCTATAAAACTCATAGGAATGATATCTTAGTGATACCATCATTTAATGTCAATTATCTTGTCGTCTTTTCTCAGTAGAGGATATATCTTCTCTAAATTCTTTTTCCTCAATAATATAAAAGAAAGTTCTATATTTCTGAATCACATCATTAAGATTTAAGTTATTAAACTTTGGAATAGTTGTGTTAGCTCTACCTGCAACTATAAATTTACACAATTTATTTTTTATGACATAAAATAAATCGTCTAAAGATTCATCTGGGGCAAGATAAGATTCATCCAATATTCTAATCGCTGTGTCATAACCAATTACAAAATAAGAATTTGGAAATAAATTTGCTTTTTCAAAAAATCTACTACTTCTTGTTATTATGATTTTTTCATCATTTTGAAAATTTTCTAATCTACTTATTAGATCCTCAATATTAATATCTGGTTTATCAACATTAGAAATTGATATTTCATAAAATTTTTTTCTATCAAATTTATTAGAAGAATAATCTAATAACTTAGTATGACCATAGTGTAGAGGATTAAATGAACCGGATAGTATTACTGAATTATCAATTTTTTCATGAAAAATATTAAGTTCTGAGTTAGTTATAAAATAATCTATTTTGTCGTGACTTAATGATTTAATGTGATCTTTGAAGCTTTTCATTTTCTAATAAATTCAAAGGAATATTATTATTTATTCCATGTACATTTGCTATGCAATTAATTATTTGTTTACTTATAATTATATCTTCAGATATTCGATCACGATTATTTTTATCAAAATATAAAGAGAAACTATCTAATGAAGTTGATGTCTTTATAGCAATATGAGCCCTATCTTCACCTTTGCGATCTCTATTAGTACTTATAGCACCAGTACAACCTAATCCGAATAATTTAGTATCATTTTCTGATTGATCTAAAAAACTTTCACTTTTTTCATAAGCTTTCTCAGCCATATTAATAGCCTCTTCTTCACTAACATGATGAGTTAATTTTTTTTCCAAAAACTCTTGCAAAGAATTCTTAGAATAAGGCACATAGGAGGTTAGAATTGTATTTGAGGTACCAGATACACTAAAGAGCCAAGCCAAGGAGTTTATTCCGCATCCTGTTATAACTACAGATCCTTTAACTCCTATGGTTGAGTGAATATTTTTTATCAGTTTTTCAATATCAGCATTCATATTACTTAAAAAAGAAAATTTATCTTTGAAAATAATAATATTTCATTTGTTACTACAAAACCTGATTTTTAATGCAATTATTTAAAATTTATTCTTAATAATAAGTTAATATATACTTACTTATCTAAATCTAAATTTTAATAATAAGAAATAAGCTTAAAAAGAAATGAAAAATTTACCTACTTTTATAACAGTATCAAGACTTTTCTTTGCCGTAGGCGTGTCATTTTTAGTTTTTTTTACATCTAGCATAATGGTAATTATATGTACCATCCTTTTTATACTAGGATCCTTAAGTGATGCGTTGGATGGAGCATTCGCAAGAAAACAATCAAAGGAGTCCACATTTGGAGCATTTCTAGATCCTATTGCAGACAAAATATTTGTATTTCTAGTTTTAATATCTTTAGTTTATAACAGGGATTCTATACTTCTTTTTATCATAACTGTTTCTATTATTTCGAGAGAAATAATAGTAATGTCTCTCAGAGAATGGATGGCCACGATTGGAAGAGATAAAATATTAGAAGTCTCATCACTTGGAAAACTAAAAACAATAATTCAAATGGCAGGAATTAGCTTAGTCATAACTTCACCAATAATTGAAATAACATATTTTCATGAATTAACAATGACAATTCTGGCAATAGGTACAATCATAGGTTTCTACTCTGCTTTCAAATATATAAAGCAATCATTAATATATATAAAATGAAACAATTTACTGAAGCACACTTAAGAGAATGGAAAAAAGATTACTTAGATCTACTAGGAAATAAAAGATTTACTTTAAGTGACAAAAGTGTATGGATGTTGGGTAAAACTGATGGAGTAATATGTTTTTTTCTAGATGAAGAAATCTCTTATATTTGCTATTCAAAATCTATCTATCAAACACTCAAAGATATACTAAATATAAAAAAAAATAATGAGTTGATAAAATTAATTATGGTTCACGACTTAGGTATTTCTGAAAACAAAATAAATCAAAAAAAATTATCTTTATCAATAATTAATAAAATAAAAAAAATTATCAATAATTTTGAATTTTCTTTAATCAAGATAAAATCAAATCATGCTGAGAAAATAACAGACGCATTCGTAGTCGTTTCAGACCCAACATATAATGGATATACTTCAAAATTAAATAAAATTATTGATAACTTACCTGAAAAATAAGTATTATAAAGTTCCAGACCTTAATCTTCTCAATGCACCAGGATGTTTCCTCAAGAATGGAGGAACTTCAAGATCATCTATACTTACACCTTCTTGCTTGATGTTTCTTTCTGCGAAATCATCATCAACAATAACTGGAAAGCCTGTAGCAATAACAGTAATTTTAATTTTTCCATTAAGCTTCGGATTACTTACACTTCCAAAAATAATGTTTGCATCAGGATGAACCTTTGATTTTATCACTTCAGAAGCAGCCGTTACTTCATCCAAAGTGGTGTCTTGTCCTCCAGAAACATTAAATATAACTCCCTTAGCTCCGTCAATAGGTAATTCTAATAGTGGAGATGAAACTGCCTTTTCTGCTGCATCCACGGCTCTATTTTCCTCCGAAGATTCTCCTATACCCATCCAAGCAGGACCAGCATTTTCCATTACTGTTTTCACATCAGCAAAGTCCAAGTTTATTTCTCCTGGTACTAATATAAGTTCAGCTATAGATTGTATGCCCACTTTTAACACATCATCTGCAAGAGCAAAAGCATCAGACATTGAAAGATTTTCCTCTGTTTGGAGCAATCTATCATTTGGGACAACGATAAGAGTGTCTACATATTTCTTTAGATTTTCAATACCCTCAAGAGCAGCATCCAACCTCTGAGTACCTTCAAAACCAAAAGGTTTGGTCACAACTCCAATTGTTAAGGCTCCTGATGATTTAGCAATTTCAGCTATTACAGGTGCAGCACCTGTACCAGAACCTCCACCCATACCAGCAGCTACAAATGCCATATCAGCATTATTCAACAATTCCTTAATTTCACCTCGGCTTTCTTCAGCCGATTGTTTCCCTCTTGATGGATCACCACCAACTCCCATTCCTCTAGCAATTCTATCCCCTATCCTGATTTTTTCAGGAATCATAGAGTTTTCTAAGGCCTGATTATCTGTATTAACAGCAACAAATTGTATCCCCGGGATTGTGTCTTTATACATCCTATTAATTGCATTTCCGCCACCACCACCAACACCAAATACTTTTATGTTCGCAGTTCCAAATCCTATTAGTCTTTCTTGAACCATTTTTTACCTCAAAGTCTTTATTTAAAATACAAAAAAAAAATTTCAATACTTTAATTTAAAATAAATTTCAAATTTAAGGATGAGTAATTTAAAAACGAATTTGATCAATTTTGTACTGTATTAATTAATAAATAAGAGTTATTTTATAAGGAAAATAAAATTTAATTTTTGGAGAATATTATGAATGGTTATGATGCTGTTGTAGATATATTGAAAAAAGAAGGATTTGAATGGATAGCTTGTTTTCCTGCTAACCCACTAATTGAAGCTGCAGGTAAAGGCGGATTGAAACCTATCGTGTTCAGGCAAGAACGTGGTGGGATAATGGCTGCAGATGGATATGCAAGAATGTTAGCTAAAGAAGGTAAAATGGGTGTTTTTTGTTCTCAAGGAGGACCTGGAATAGAAAATTCTTTCGGTGGATTTGCTCAAGCATGGGCTGAAGCGGTTCCTGTTTTATATCTTCCAGCTGGATCTCCTGCAAATGTTGCAGAAGTAAAACCAAATTTTGATCCTCAAACTAACTTTGCAAACATAACTAAATGGTGTTCTTCAATAACAAAGAGTTCCGAAATTTCTACTCAAATGAGAAGAGCCATGTCGGCATTAAAAAATGGTAGGCCAGGGCCTGTGCTTCTTGAGATGAGAAGCGATGCTATGGCAGGAGAAGTAGATAACACTGATGATTATTCAAGTCCTAATAGTAATTTGACTGCTCCAAGTCTTTCAAATGTTAAGGATGCTATAAAAGCTCTTGGAACTGCTAAAAACCCCGTAATTTGGGCAGGTCAAGGAATTCTATATGGTGCAGCAACTGAAGAACTAAAAGAATTTGCAGAAATAATGCAAATTCCAGTTATTACAACGATGCCAGGAAAATCTGCTTTTGATGAACGTCATCCTCTATCATTAGGAGCTGCAAATAGAACTGCACCTAAAGCTGTTTGGTCTTGGCTGAAGGACTCTGATGTACTTATTGGTTTAGGGGCTAGCTTTTCAAGAACCACTTTTGGAATAGACATACCAGAAGGTAAATCTATAATTCACAATACAAATAATATTGAAGATATTGATAAAGAATATCCAACCGAAATTGGACTATTAGGAGATGTGAAATCTACTCTAAAAATGCTTATTGATGAAGCAAAAGGAACTTATGGAGATTCAAGAACTAAAGATACAAAAATATTAGAATCAATTGCTCAAGTAAAAAAAGAATGGGAAGCAGATTGGGCACCGCTATTAAATTCTAACGATGTTCCTATTAATCCATACAGATTGATTACTGAAATTAATAACGCAGTTGATCATGAAAATACAATAATGACTCATGACGCAGGTCATCCTAGAGATCAAATTATGCCTTTCTATCCGGCAACAGTCCCAAACAGTTATATTGGATGGGGTAAATCTACTCATTTAGGATATGGATTACCATTAGTAATTGGAGCTAAAATAGCTCACCCTGATAAGTTTTGTGTTAACTTTATGGGAGATACAGCTTTTGGTCTTTCTGGTTTAGATTTAGAAACTTCAGTTAGATCTGAAAACCCTATAACAACTATTTTATTAAATAATAGTACAATGGGTGGTTATGATCATCATATGCCTACAGCTATGGAGAGATATGGAGCTGGAAACAATACAGGTTCCTACACTACAATTGCTGAAGGGCTAGGAGCTAAAGGAATTTATGTTGAAAAACCAGAAGAAATAGTTCCAGCTATAAAAGAAGCTCAAAAAACAAATAAAGATGGCCAAAGTGCACTTATTGAAGTTATTACTCAGCAAGAAGGACGATTTAGTAGATACTACAATGACGACAGTGTAACTGGAGGAAAAATCGTAAGCTAATATGAAAACTACTGGATTTAGATTATTACAGTTAGGTACTCCTTGGAGGAATTTATCATATATAGTTGTTGAAACTGATGAAGGAATTACTGGAGTTGGAGAGGCAAGAGTAGTTGGAAAAACTCATACAGTGGCTGAGTATCTAAAAGATGTTGAAAGACATTTTATTGGGCATGATCCTTTTGATATAGAAGCCTTGTATCGAAGATTTACATTACTTGATTTTGGTAAAGCAGGTGAAGTAGTTCATACAGGTTTAGCAATGGTTGAAATGGCGTTTTGGGATATTATGGGTAAAGCTACAAATCAACCTGTATATAAACTAATTGGAGGTAAAGTTCAGGATAAGATTCAAGCATATGCCAATGGTTGGTATACGGTTGAAAGGACTCCTGATAGCTTTTCTTTAGCTGCTTCAAAAGTTGTATCTAAAGGATATAAAGCTTTAAAATTTGATCCATTTGGAAATGGTGACTTAGAATTATCAAGAGATGAACTATTTAAATCTCTTGAAATAATAGAAGCTGTATCAGATACAATAACTGATGATATGCAAATGATGATTGAAATGCACGGAAGATTTGCAGCTCATCAAGCAACTGAAATAGCAAATAAAATAAATCATCTTAATATAGGATGGATTGAAGAACCCGTAAGGCCAAGCGACAACCCTAGTTTAGAGAAAGTTAGAATTCAAACCTCTCTTCCTATTGCAACAGGTGAAAGATTATATGGAGCTTCAGAATTTAGAGAGATATGGAACAGTAAATCTGTAGACATAATACAACCTGATATCACCCAAACAGGAGGTATATTTGAGACAAAAAAAATTGCATCAACTGCTGAAATTTACTCTATAATGGTAGCTCCTCATAATGTGGGTGGTGTTGTTTCTACATTAGCAGCAATTCATCTATGTGTAACATTACGAAATGTTAAAATATTAGAACACTTTAATGATTTTGCTGATCCATTTGTAAAAGAAGCTGCCAACTTCTATCCAGAAGTTGTCGATGGGTTTTTTAGCGTGCCTGATAAACCTGGATGGGGTATTGAATTGAATGAAGAATTTATACTTTCTCATCCTCCAGAAAAAAATAAAGAAGGAATCAATTTAGATCCTGGTCTAAATATGTTCGAAAAAATGGATTGGGCTAAACGAGGACAATCAGAATAAATATAGTTATGGATTTCAGTTAAACATGTTCGATTTACTTATAAAAAATGGAAATGTTATAAATGGTTCTGGGAAAAAGAGATTTATAGCAGATATAGGTATTTCAGGAGAAAAAATAAGCTTTATTGGAGATTCAACTGGAAAAGAGTCAAAAGAAACTATTGATGCAAATGGACTAATTGTTTCGCCTGGCTTTATAGATACTCATACTCACCATGACGGGGTTTTACTTAACGATCCTCAGCATGCTAGTAGCTTAAGGCAAGGAGTAACCACAGAAATTTTAGGACAAGATGGACTTTCTTATGCACCTCTTTCATCAGAAAATTATAAAATTCAAAGAAAATATTTAGGCGGAATATTAGGCATGCCTCCAGAAAATCTGGACATGAGCAGTATAAGTGCTTTTAGATCTAATTATCATAAAAAGGTTTCTATCAATACTGCATACCCAGTTTCACATGGTGCTCTAAGAATGGAATCAGTAGGGTTTTATGATAAACCTTTAGAAGGAAAAGAACTAGAGAATGCAAAAAGTCTACTTAGAGAAGGTTTAGAACAAGGTTCTGTAGGATTAGCTACTGGAATGTCATACCATCCTAATGCGTGGAGTAACACAGAAGAATTGATACAGTTATGCAAAGTTGTAAAAGAAAAAGACGGTGTCTATATTACTCATTTGAGAGATGTAAATAAAGAAAGAGGTTTTGGCGGAGGAGGTATTCCCGAAGCTCTTGAAATAGGTAGAATATCGGGGGTCAGAGTTCATTTTTCTCACACAAGGACAAGTGCTGAGAATGCTGGACAAGTTTCCGAAGTACTAGAATTAATTGATAAAGCTAAAGATGAGGGAGTAGATTGTACTTTAGAATTATATCCTTATCCTACTGGGAGTTCTTTCTTACTTAGCAATTTACCAAGCTGGGCTCATGAGGGAGGACCAAAGGAAATTTTAGAAAAATTAAATGATAATAATGCACGTTCAAAAATTATAGAAAGCTTTGGATTAAATAAAAAAAGAAGAATGGATCACATATTACTTTCTTATTTGCCAAATAATCCTGAATTAGAAGGTATGACAGTTTCTCAACTTGCAGAAATCAGAGGATTATCTATGGGAGATTTGATCTGTAATATATTAATAGAACAAGATTTACAGGTAGGATTTTGGCAAATTCCTCCTGAAAGTATTTCTACTTGGAGACAAATCAGCAAAGATGCTGTGGAATTTTTATCAAGACCTGATTATATGATAGGAAGCGATTCAATTAGATTGGGAAACGTGCCTCATCCTAGAGCTTACGGTACATTTCCAAGGTTTATTGGAAGGCTTAGAAGACAATTTAATAACATAATATCACTTGAACAAATGATTCAAAGAATCTGCAACAATCCTGCCAAAACTTTTAAATTAACTGGAAGAGGTTCTTTAAAAGAAGGATATTTCGCAGACATAGTAATTTTTGATGAAGAAAAGATAATTGATACAGCTACTTATGATGATGCAAAGCAATTTCCTGTAGGAATTCCTTACGTAATTGTAAATGGAAATATTGCGGTAAAAAATGAAAAATGCACAGGGATATTTGCGGGTCATGCAGTCCCTTAGTTAAATAAAGATAAAAGAAAGACTATAAGCCGAGTTCTGTTTCTATATATAGATGTGATCATCCATCTAGGCTAGCTGTCACCAACTAGCTCGAGCAGCTTACCCGGGAACTGTCTAGGATAACTTATCGTTCCTCTATTTAGCCTTGCACCAAGTGGGGTTTACAATACCAAACTTGTTACCAAATTTGTGGTAAGCTCTTACCTTACCTTTTCACCCTTACCATAATGGCGGTATATTTTCTGTTGCACTATCCGTCAGGTTGCCCTGCCCTGCCGTTAACAGGCACTTTATCCTAGTGGTGCTCGGACTTTCCTCTGGCAAAGCCAGCGATCACTCGTCTTTCTTTTACCTCATTGTTAAAAACTAAATTTATAGTCTAACTTTTACATTATAACTAATTTATGTAGAGGATATAAATATTTCATTATTCATTTGCTTTATAAAAATCTTTTCAATCATATTTTTATTTTGCAAAGAAGATTTTTTATAATTTTCAAATTTTTCTATAAAATCATCAAAAACAATTTTTGAATTAGATAGCTTTGAGATTAATTTATATACGTATGAATCTTCAAATTTTTTTTCTAAAATCAATTCTTTATTAATATTTATTTCTAATAAATCATTCAATTTTTCATACTTAATTTTCAGAGTTTTTGAAAATCCAATTTCAGAGTTTTTATGATCACAAATATAATATTTATAATTTTTACTTTTTCTTTCACCTTTACTTATCCATGAATTTTTGTGATTAGATATTGATAATTTATTAAAACAAAAGCCACAAAAAAGAAATCTCGTCCAATAATTCTTTATATAAGATCTTTTATCATCAATATCTAATTTCTTATTTGCATTATCAAAATCTTTTTTATCGATTATTGATATGTGTGAATTAGGGATTACAACATTATATCTTCTATAAATTCCAATATAAAAATCATTTTCTAAAATATGTTTTACTTTTTGATTAGACCATTTCTCAGTTAACAAAGTATTTTGTAATTCCTTAGTTATATCCGAAATAGAAAAATTTTGATTATACAGAGAAAAAATCTTTTTTACATTTTTTGACTGAGATGAATCTTCTTCAAAGAACCCTGTGAGATTTTTTTTATATCCATAGGGAATTTTTCCTAAAACCTGACCTCTTGAAGCTTTCTTATTTATTGAATCTTTTATTTTGTTTATTCTGCCAGGATCTTTCCCATTTAAACTTAATGTTCTTATAGCTAGCTGAAATGGGTCAGGAAAATCATAAGAAGCACACAATACAGAAATCTTATTTTTATGTAATGCTATGATTTTTTCAGTAAAAGAGCTTAGATCATTATCTAAAACATTTGCATCCGATAAAAATACTTTTGATATATTGTTCTTTACTATAAAGTCAAAGGTTTTTTTGAAATCAAGTCTACCAAGATAATAATCTATAGAAACATTTTCATAACGAGAAAATTCATTTATTTTATTTATTTCTTCACTATTTCTTTCGTCATGAACAACTGCTAAACAATTCAAAAAATCACTCCGAAATTAAAGATTTACCACAATTACATACTATAGGTAATTCGCTATTTTTTATTTTCTCTACAAATGCATTAGGAAGCTCAATTTTACAACAAGTACTTATTTTATTGTCTAATTTAGAAATTCCGACATTCCTGCTCTTTTTCATAAAAGAATCATATAAGTTAAGTGTGTTTTTATCTAATTTTCTTGATAATCCTTCTCTTTTTTCTTCAAGATTTAACCTATCATTATTTAAGGTTTCAATTTCATAATTAAATTTTTTTTCCAAATCAATCCATTTCTCTTCAAGTGAAAAAATTTTCAACTCATAGTTTTCTTTAATTTCACTTAATTTTGTAATATTTTCATTAACCTTACTTATCTTAGATTCATATGATGTCAAATGTTCATTCTTATTTTTGATTTCAATTTCTATTGCCTCTACCTCTTTAGTATTTCTAATTTTTCCTGAGTATAGAGTTGTATTTAATTCGTTGATTTCATTACTAGTTTGATCTATTATTTGATTCACTCTTAATTGAAGTTTAGTAAGATCTTCAAATTTTTCTTCTATTAATTCTAATTTTGATTTAAGATCATCAATTCCTAGTTTTTCATCTATTTTTTTTAGAATCTGATTCACTTTATCTTCATTGTTAAAAATACCTAAATCATATTCTTGCAATTGGAACAAATTATGATTTTCTTCAGCCATAACACCCTCTATTAGATTCTCTTCTATAACTATAATATATAATACGATATATAAATCTTAATTGAATTCTATTTCTATAAAAATATTTTATAAATTATGCAAAAAAGTATATTAAAAAAAACCAAAATAGTATGTACTATAGGCCCTTCCTCAGAATCCGTTGAAATTATTGAAGGATTAATTGACGCTGGCATGAATGTTGCCAGAATGAATCTTTCACACGGAAACCAAAGTGATCATAAAAAAATAATTACTAACTTAAGAGAAGCTGCAAAAAATCGTAAAATATATCTTCCAATTTTGGCTGATCTTCCTGGACCAAAATATAGAGTAGGTGAAATTGAAAATGGAATTATGGAAGTCACAGAAAATCAAAAAATTATATTCGAATGTGATAATGAAAAACTTGAATCAAAATTGTTAAATATTTGGCCATCTGGTTTAAATGATGATGTAGAAAAAGGTGCAATATTAATGATTGACGATGGTGCTGTTGAGCTGGAAGTTACAGGAAAAAATCAAACTCAATTAGAAACTAAAGTAAAATTGTCAGGAAAAATAAGTAGTAATAAAGCCGTAGTAGCTAGAGGTTATCCATCAATGCTAGATTATTTCACAGAAGAAACAGAAAGTGCTTTAAATTTTGTCATTACAAATGATATAGACTACATTGGACTCTCTTATGTAAGAAATGCAGAAGATATAAAAAGAGTTAAAGAAAAATTAGGTGATAAAAAACTAAGAATTATATCTAAAATAGAATTGCAAAAAGCATTAGATAATTTGGAAGAAATAATTGATAATTCAGATGTAGTTATGGTTGCTAGAGGAGATTTAGGTGTTCATCTTCCAATTTCTGAAGTCCCATCTGCACAAAAATATATTATTAACCTTTCAAATAAAAAAGGAAAAGAGGTTATTACTGCAACTCAAATGTTGGAGTCAATGACGGAAAATCCCCAACCAACTAGAGCAGAATCTACAGACGTGCATAACGCTGTTTTAGATGGTACAGATGCAATTATGTTATCTGGAGAAACATCAGTTGGAAACTATCCTATAAGAGCTGTAGAATTCATGAGAGAAATTTCTGATATTGCTGAAAAAAATATAAACAACAACTACATCAGAAATCTCAAATTAGAAAATATAAATTCTTCAGATTCAAATCATGTTGATGAACTTATAGCACATGGTGCCGCAAGTATAGCAGAACAATTAGAATCAAAATTAATTGTTGCATTTACAGAATCTGGCTCAACAGCTGCAAGAGTTGCTTCTTATAGGCCTTCTCAATCTGTAATTGCACTTTCTCCTGATTTAAGTGCAGAAATAAACCTAGGATTAAGATGGGGAGTTAACACTATAAATGTTTCTAATTTCGACCAAATTGAAGAAATGTTTGAATACGCAAATGATATAGTCAAAGAACTAAATTTAGCTTCTATAGGAGACACTATAGTAGTAGTTGCTGGTCTTCCTATTGGAGTAAAAGGAAATACAAACTTAATTAGAGTTATAAATATTTCTTAAACTTCAATTACTGTATTTACCAAAGTTCCTATATTTTCTATTGTAATAGAGATTTCATCTCCAGCTTTTAATGTAAATTCCTCAGGAGGAATAGTTCCAGTTCCTGTCATTACAGTAGTTCCATCAGGTATATCATTACTTGCATGAAGCCACTCATTTAATTCATCACACTTTCTTTTCATAAGGTTAGTATCTCCAGATCCTGAAAATACTTCTTTAGAATTTCTCTTTATTACCATTTCAACATTCAAATTATTGTAATCTAATAATTCTATTGGAACCCAGCAAGGACCAATTGATGCTGAATTGTTATAAATCTTAGCTTGAGGTATATATAAAGGATTCTCTCCTTCTATTGATCTACTAGACATATCATTTCCAACTGTAAATCCTACTATTTTTCCATGAAAAACAATAAACGTAAGTTCGGGTTCTGGAACATCCCAGGTAGAATCTTTTCTAATACCTACTTGGTCATTTGGACCCTTAAGTCTAGATAAAGTACTCTTAAAAAATGCTTCTGGTCTATCTGCTGTATAAACCTTGCCATAAACATCTGGAGTATCAGATTCAGCTTGCCTTTCCTTCATAGAATCTTCATATGTAACACCGAATGCCCATGTTTCAGGAGAATCTATTGGAATTCTTGCATTCGAAAGGACAGAAACAGGTGTTCCATCTTCTTTTGTACCCATTGTTTTTTTGAGATACTCAGAAACAGAAAGGTCATTACCCAATGCAACCTTAATTAAATCTATTGATGATTTTATGGATGGTCTTAATTTAGTAATATCTTTTAGATTTTTACCATCTTCTACAAAAACTTTTTTGCCAATTTGATAAATTTTCATATGTGCCCCTAGACTTCTTTATATTCACCATCAACAGTATCATCTTCATCAGATTTGTCATCAGTGTTTGAAGGGTCTGAAGGATCATTTTCTTGCTGAGGTAAATTTTGGCCGAATTTTTGTAAAGCCAAGTTTACTTTTTCTATACTTTCGTTTATCTCTTCAGATTCTGAATCTTCTTTAGCAATTGCAGCTTTGAGTATATCTACTTCCTCTTGCAATTCTTTTGTGATTTCTTCTGGTACTTTGTCTGAATTTTCTTTTATTAGTTTTTCAGATTGATATATCACAGCTTCAGCAGAATTTTTTGACTCAATATTAGCCTTCTTTTTCTGATCTTCTTCAGCAAATTTTTCAGCATCTTTAACAATTTTATCTATTTCATCATCTGACATTCCTGAACGGCCTGTTATAGTAATTTTCTGCTCTTTATTTGTTGCTCTATCTTTAGCCATTACAGTAACTATTCCATCAGCATCAATATCAAAAGTAACATCTATCTGAGGTACACCTCTAGGTGCTGGCTGTATACCATCTAAAGAAAATCTACCTATAGAAACATTATCATTAGCCATTTCTCTTTCACCTTGTACAACATGTATTTCTACAGAAGGTTGATTATCAGCAGCTGTAGTGAAGGTTTCTGTCTTTGATGTAGGGATTGTTGTATTTCTCTCTATTAAAGGAGTCTTTACTCCTCCTAAAGTTTCTATACCAAGAGTCAATGGAGTTACATCAAGTAATAAAACATCCTTTACATCTCCTTGAAGAACTCCTGCTTGAATTGCTGCACCTAGTGCAACCACTTCATCTGGATTAATTGTTTTGTTTGGCTCTTTCTTAAATAACTCTTTTACCTTTTCTGAAACAAGTGGCATTCTTGTCATTCCTCCAACTAAAACAACCTCATCTATGTCTGCAGGCTTTGCTTCAGCATCCTTTAGGGCAGATAAAGTTGGTTTTACTGTTTTTTCTACTAGTAGTGAAGTTAGTTCTTCTAACTTTGATCTATTAAGATTTAGCTGAAGATGTTTTGGACCATTAGAATCTGCTGTAATAAAAGGTAAATTAATTTCTGTTTGATTCACAGAAGATAATTCAATTTTAGCTCTTTCAGCTTCAACTCTGATTCTTTGTAAGGCTGCAGGGTCTGATTTCAAATCTATAGAGTTTTCATTTTTAAAATCTTCACAAATGAAATCAACAATCACGTTATCAAAATCATCTCCTCCAAGTTGAGTATCTCCATTGGTCGACTTTACTTCAAACACACCATCTCCTAGCTGAAGTATTGTTATATCAAAAGTTCCGCCTCCTAAGTCATAAACTGCAATAGTCCTGTCCCCTTCTTTATCAAGACCATATGCTAGTGAAGCAGCTGTAGGCTCATTTATTATTCTTAGAACTTCTAATCCTGCTATTTGTCCCGCAACTTTTGTAGCTTCTCTTTGAGAATCATTAAAATATGCTGGAACAGTAATTACAGCTTGGTCTACTTTATCTCCAAGTTTACTCTCTGCATCCTCTTTTAATTTTCTAAGCACCATTGCAGAAATTTCAGCTGGAGCATGGTCTTTTTCTCCTAGCTTTATTCCAACATCACCATTAGCTCTTTTATCTAATTTATAAGAGACTCTGCTGTTTTCATTTTTCATTTCTGTTTGATTAAATCTTCTTCCAATAAATCTTTTTGCAGAATATACAGTATTTTCAGGATTAGTGATTGACTGTCTTTTTGCTGTTTCTCCCACAAATCTTTCATCAGATTTTGTATTCAATGCTACAACAGAAGGAGTAGTTCTTTTTCCTTCATTATTTTCAATCACTATTGGTTCTCCAGATTCCATAACTGCCATTGCAGAGTTAGTGGTTCCTAGATCTATTCCTATTACTTTTGCCATTTTATTTCCTTTCTTAATCTTTCTTCTTAAATGCTATTTCTACTAAGATTGGTCTTAGTAGATATTCTTTATGTTTATAACCTGGAGATAGTTGTCGAACAATTTCTCCTTCCTCAAATTCATCTGTTTCAATTCTAGAAATTGCCTCGTGATTATTTGGGTCAAATTTATCGCCTTTACTTAAGTTTATTTCAACAAAATCAAAAGAAGATAAAAGTGTTTTGAAATTACTATTAACAGATTCTATTCCCTGTATCCATGATTTATAAGTTTTAGTGTCTACTTTTGAAGAGAGTGCCATACTAAACTGATCAAGGACATTAATTATTTGCATAAAGATTTTTCTTTGCGCTCTGTCATCAGATTCTTTAATATCCAGTGTAACTTTTTTTCTATAATTAACTAAATCAGCTTGTGCTCTTTGAGCAATATCCAGATATTTTTCTTTTTCTGAATATAATTCGCTCAATTTCTCTTCAAGATTTTTTATTTCCTTATCTTTTTTTGATTCTTTTGCCATAATTAAATTTTAATCCCTAAATCTAGAAAAAGTTGGCGCAATTCTTTAGAGGCAACTTTAGCAGAATTTTTATAAACCTGATTATTAACACCTTGTTCCAATAGATCAACCACTTCCTTAATTCTAATAGACAGCGCTAACACTAACTTTGCTCCTTCAAGGTTTAATCCATATCTTTCAGTTAATAATTTTACAATTCTGAGTCTAAGAAGATCATTTTCTGAATACAATCTTCTTCTACCGTCAGTTCTAGAAGGTTTTACCAAACCATTTCTATCATATTTTCTTAGAGTATTTGGATGCATAGATATAAGATGAGAAGCAACACTTATAGTGTAAACACCAACAACAGGATCTGAATTAACTTCAAGAGTCGAATCATTCTCTGATCTTATGTTAGACACAGTAAGAGATTTTGATACTATCCAACCTCTATTAACCATATAAAACTCCCTTAAGACATATAATAATACTTAACACGACATGTGTCAATTTATATATTTACGAAATCAATCAAATATTTCTGTTCAAAAAAAAGTTTACATTTTGTTAACGAATTATATTTTTATTTGCTTGATTATTTTTAAAAGCACGTATATTATAACTTCTTGGAAAATATAAATATTAAGAAGGAAAACAATAGTGATTTATTCTAAATGTTGCCCATGTGGCGGAGATATTGAAATAAATACTGATTACGATGGAAAATTTCATTTATCATGCATTCAGTGCAGTAAAGAAATTTCCAAATCAGAAGCTTTAGAATTACTTAGGAAAACTCAACCTAAAGTAGCTTAAGTACAAAAAAAAACTAATTTTCTATAATATTTTCTATAATTATCGTTAAAGAATCATTAATATTTTCTATAAACCCTGATTCAATTACGAAATCCGTATTTTTTCCTTGGGTTGTATTTACAGTTATTGTCCCTTTAGATAATGAAGACAAAATTGCAGCATGTTTTGGCAATATTGTCATTTGCCCTAAAGAACCAGGAACTTGAACACTAACAGCTTCTCCTGAAAAAACCTCACCACTAGGGGATACTATATTAACCTTAATATTGTCTGCCATGTTTATTTATTTTCTATTTGTTTCTTCATTTCTTTGCCTTTTTCAACAGCTTCTTCTATGCTTCCTACCATATAAAAAGCCTGTTCAGGAAGATCATCATGTTTTCCTTCCAAAATCTCTAAAAATCCTTTAACTGTTTCAGCAATTGGAACATATTTCCCAGGTATTCCAGTAAACACTTCTCCAACAAAAAAAGGTTGAGTCAAGAATCTTTGAATCTTTCTAGCTCTAGCAACAGCTAATTGATCTTCTTCAGATAATTCATCAATACCTAAAATAGCAATAACATCTTGCAAATCTTTATATCGTTGTAATACCTGTTGCACTCCCTGAGCTGCTTTATAATGATCTTCTCCAACAATTGCTGGTTCCAAAATTCTTGAATTTGAAGCCAATGGATCTACTGCAGGAAACAAAAACTGAGCAGCTAAAGCTCTATCTAATGAAACATTAGCGTCTAAATGACCAAATGTAGTTACAATACCAGGGTCTGTATAATCGTCAGCGGGAACGTAAACTGCTTGAAAAGATGTAATTGAACCATCAACTGTTGTAGTTATTCTCTCTTCAAGATCACCCATCTCTGTTGATAAAGTCGGCTGATAACCAACAGCAGATGGCATTCTTCCCAACAATGCTGATACTTCCATTCCGGCTAAAACATATCTATAAATATTATCAACAAAAAGAAGCACATCCTGCTTTTGTTCGTCTCTAAAATATTCAGCCATAGTAAGTCCAGTTAAAGCTATTCTAGCTCTTGTGCCTGGCGGTTCATTCATTTGACCAAATACTAGAGCAGTAGAATCTAAAACTCCATAATCCTGCATTTCATGCCATAGGTCATTTCCTTCTCTTGATCTTTCTCCAACACCTGCAAAAACAGAAACACCTGAATGCTCTTGAGCAATGTTTCTAATTAGCTCAGTAATAATAACAGTCTTTCCTACTCCTGCACCTCCATAAGCACCGATTTTACCACCCTTAGCAAAAGGAGTTATTAAATCTAAAACCTTAATGCCGGTTTCAAGGAGCTCTACTGATCCTGACTGTTGGTCAAAATCAGGAGGTTTTCTGTGAATTGGCCATCTAATTGCATCTTTGCTAACAGGTTCTCCATTATCAATAGGATCTCCTACAACATTAAACAAACGGCCTAAAGAATCTGCTCCAACAGGAACAGAAACAGCAGCTCCAGAATCAGTTACTTCAACTCCTCTAGCTAGCCCTTCAGTAGGCCCTAAAGCTAAACATCTAGCCCACGAATTTCCAACGTGCTGTTCTACTTCTAGAACTAATCTTTCACCTTCGTTCTCTAATTCTAAAGCGTTGAATATTTCAGGTAAATTATTCTGATCAAATTCAACATCAACAACTGTACCGATAACCTGTACTACTTTACCTTTATCTCCTTTAGCCATATTTTTCTCCTTTTATTTTCCTTCTAGTGCAGAAATTCCACCTATTAAATCAAGTAATTCTGCAGTTATTGTTTCTTGCCTTGCTTTATTGAGATCTAAAGTCAATTCACCAATTAATTCATTAGCATTATCTGTAGCATTTTGCATAGCTACCATCCTTGCGGAGTGCTCACTCGCAAATGACTCAAGAATTGATTGAAATATTTGAGATCTTACATATTTTGGAGTAAGTTCAATAAGAACTTCATAATCAGAAGGTTCATAAATATAGTCGCTTATACTTTCTTCTGTTTCTTCATTATTTGAAATAGGTAAAACAGTTTGAACTTTTGGAATCTGAGAAGTTGTATTTATAAATTCACTATAAACTAAATCAACTTGATCCCATTTACCTTCTAAAAATCCTTCAATTGCAAAATCTGAAACTTTTAAAGTATCTGACATTTCAGGTTTATCTGGTATTTCAAGTTGATCAACTATTTCTTGATCTCTTGAATTTAAGAATCTATATCCTTTTCTACCTACAGAAAGGATACTGTATTTTTCTTCAGAAGATTGAATAACTTCTATTGCTTTTCTATTTATATTTCCCACTAAAGCTCCTGCCAAACCTCGGTCAGGTGTAATTAAAATCATAAGCTTATTATTTACTTCTCTATTTTCTAATAAAGGGATATTTACCTTTTCTAAATCAACAGATGAAGATAAATTTGAAAGTAAACTTTGAATAGTTTCTGCATATTTTTTACCCATCAAAACATTTTGCTGGGCTCTCCTCATCTTTGAAGCTGCAATAAGTTGCATTGCACCAGTAACCTTAGCTGTATTTGAAACAGATTTAATTCTTGCTCTTAATTCTTTAGTACTAGGCATTTTTTTTAATTCCCAAAGGTTCCTTTATATGTTTTAATTGCACCATCTAATCCTTTTTTTGTCTCATCTGACAATTCACCTTCATCAGAAATTGCCTTCATTACATCTGGGATATTTGCAGATATAAAATCATACCATCCTCTTTCAAATTCTGAAATTTTTTCGATTTCAACATCATCTAAAGCCCCTTGATTTGCAGCGTAAAAAATAGAAACTTGATTTTCAAAAGGAAGAGGTTCATTTTCACTTTGTTTCAATAGCTCAGTTAGTCTCTCTCCTCTTGCTAATTGTTGTTTTGTTATAGCATCTAAATCATCAGTACCAAATTGAGCAAAAGTTTTCAATGAATCATATTGAGCCATTTCACCTTTAAGAGAACCTGAAACTTCTTTCATTGCTTTTCTTTGAGCTGATGAACCAACTCTTGTAACTGACAAACCAGCGTTTACTGCAGGTCTAATTCCAGAGTTAAATAAATCAGGTTCTAGATATAATTGACCGTCTGTAATTGAAATAACATTTGTTGGGATATATCCTGAAACATCACCAGCTTGAGTTTCAATAATAGGAAGAGCTGTTATTGATCCTCCACCATAAGCATCATCAAGTTTTGCAGCTCTCTCAAGCAGCCTTGAATGAAGATAAAAAACATCTCCAGGATAAGCTTCTCTTCCAGGAGGCCTTCTTAATAACAAAGACATTTGCCTATAAGCCCAAGCATGCTTACTAAGGTCATCATAAACAATTAATACATCTTTACCTTGAGACATAAAATACTCAGCCATTGTAACTCCTGCATATGGAGCTAAATATTGAAGTGCAGCTGAATCTGATGCGTTAGCAGTAACTACGATTGTATTTTCCAAAGCACCTTGTTCTTCAAGTCTTGTTACAACAGATGCTACTTTGGATGCTTTTTGACCTATAGCTACATAAACTCCAATAATATCTGAATCTTTCTGGTTTATTAGTGCGTCTACACAAAGAGATGTTTTTCCAGTTGTTCTATCTCCAATTACAAGTTCTCTTTGCCCTCTTCCAACAGGTACCATTGCATCAACTATTTTTAGTCCAAATTGAACAGGTTGATCAACTGATTTTCTTTCAACAACACCTGCGGCAATTTTTTCCACTGGCAAAGATTCAGATGTAGAAACATCTCCTTTACCATCTAATGGTCTGCCTAAAGGATCAATAACTCTTCCAAGCATATTATCTCCGACAGGGACCTCTACTATTCTACCTGTAGACCTAACTTCATCTCCCTCTTTAATTGAAAGGAAATCTCCTAAAACCACAGCTCCCACAGTATCTTCTTCGAGGTTCAATGCAAGTCCAATAATATCATTTGGAAATTGCAATAACTCGTTTACTTTGACACTTGATAAACCGTGTATCGTAACAACACCGTCTCCGGCTTCAACAACAGTTCCTATATCAACCATGCTGAAATCTCCGCCAAATTCTTCAATTTGACTCTTTATTATTGATGCTATATCTTGGCTATTTGGTGACATATTTTTTCTCCATACTTATAATGCAGTTGATCTTAATAAATGATCTTGTAGATCATTTAGTTTGTTTTTTGTGGAGCAATCAATAATAGTATCCCCCACCTTTATAATGTATCCTCCCAGAATAGATTGATCTATTTTTTTACTTATATCAACATCCTCTACCTGGAAAACATCACATATTTTTTTTGTAATTTGCTCTTCCTGTTGTTTTGTCAAATCTACAAATGAAGTAATAGTTGCTGAGACTTTTCCTTCTGAGATTTGATTTTGATTGAAAAACTCAGTCATAATTCCTTCATAAAAATTGACTTGACTTTTAGTTATAAGAACTTTTAAGAAATTTATAAAAAGCTCATCATAATCCTTGAATAATGTGTCAATAGATTTATATTTTTCAGAATTAGGAACTTCAGGAGAAATCAGAAAGGACTTCAAATCTTCATCAGACATGATGTCTTTTGAACTAGTAAAATTTTCAATCCAAACATCTGTGTTTTTTTTCTCTTTTGCAATATCTAGTATTGCTTTTCCAAATCTTTTAATAACTGAACTTGCCATAACTTACTACTTATTGATTTCTTCTTTTAGTGTTTTATCTATAAGATCTTTATGATCTTTTTCATCAATAGATTTATCAACAACTTTAGTTGCAGCTGAAATTACCAATGATGAAAATTCTTTTCTAACACTTTGTATTGCAAGATCTCTTTCTTTCTCAATTGCTTTATTTGCCTTTGAAATAATCTCTTGAGATTCTTGTTCAGCTTTTTCTATCTCTTGCTGCCTAAAATTCTCCGCGGCATCTCTTGCAACTTGAATAAGCTTCTGACCTTCTTGTCTTGCAATGTTTATTTCTTTTTCTAATTTTTCAGCAGATTCATCAGCTTCATTTTTTACTTTTTCAGCAGCTTCTAAGCTTTCTTTTATTTTTTCAGATCTACTTTGAAGCATAGAGCTTATTGGTCCAAACAAAAGTTTTCTAAGTATTAAAAACAAAACTATAAAACTTACTAACTGAGTAATAAGTACTGATAAATTTATACCTAATGCTTCCATATTTAATCTCCTATTTTTTCAGCTGAGAAATCTCAGCTGAAAATCTTATAAAACGAACAGTATTAATATGGCTACAACTAAAGCATAAATAGCAATCGCTTCTGTAAATGCAATAGCTAAAATCATACTTTGCTGAATAGGCCCTCTTGCTTCAGGATTTCTTCCTAAAGATTGTAAAGCTCCATTAGCTAACATTCCAATTCCTAAAGCTGATCCAATTGCTCCTAACCCCATTGATAACGCAGCTCCTATTGGTTGCCATTCACTTGCCATTTGTTTCTCCCTTCACTTATTTATTTTTTTTCCAATTTGCCCCTAATGGTCATCATGCTCTGAGTGAGATGTTACTGCCATTACACCAAAAACTAAAGTCAACATTGAAAATATTAAGGCTTGAATCATACCCACAAAAATTTCAAGACCCATAAAAGGCATCATGCCTATTAATGGTAATAAAAATCCCATAGATATCAACACAATTTCACCAGCAAACATGTTTCCAAAAAGCCTAAATGTAAAACTAATAGTTTTAGCAAATTCACCAAATAATTCAAGTATCCCTACAAATGCATTTATAGGACCGTGTGAAAAATTAATAAATTTTCCACCATAACCTTTAAATCCAAGGGATGAAAAACCCCAAAATTGGATAGCCATCATTGAAAAAATTGCTATCGCTAGGGTAGTATTTACATCAGTTGATGCACCTCTGAAGTATGGAATTAGCTCTCCTGTGTTTTTACCTAAATATGATTTAGGGCTAATTGATCCATCAGATTCTTTAGTATATAAATTTACAACTTTACCGTCATGTATATTTTTTTGTATCTTTACAAACTCTGGTATATCAGAAGGAGAAGTTCCGCTTTTAATTTTTTTCTTGATTTTTACTATATCGTCAGGAACATATCCTCCAATTGCACTTAAAGGAGCTCTACTTGTCTCTCCTCTACCAAGTGGCATTATATTGATTGAACCGTTAGTGTCAAAAACAACGAATCCATGATTATAATCTTCTTCTAGAACACATAACTCAGCAAGAGTTTGATCTGACTTGTAATCATCGCCGCAGTGACCCGAATGTGAATGATGGTGTACCCATTCTTCAACTGTTTCTACTTTTCCAATTGAACCTACTCCAGGAAGTATTCCTAGCCAGTTAAATATTAGAACACCTAAGAAAATAGTTATAACTACAGGCAGGAATCTTCTTGATGATTTCCCTCCCGCTTCATCCGCGGTGTCAATCCAAAATTGAAAAATAAGTTCAAATACATTTTGCAGACCAGAAGGAATTTCTTTCATATTTCTTGTTGCTAACCAAGACAAAGTTATAATAACGATCATTGCAATCCAAAGCATTATGGTAGAGTTTTTCAAATCATAAGAAAAGGGTGTTGAAATATGCAAGACTGTTTCAGCTGCAATAGAAATAAATGGCATCGGTCCACCAAGAAAACCAAACCCAAAACTATCACCAAGAGCTCCACCTAATGTTGATATTACAAAAACAGATAAAAGAGCTGAAAGAATTAAAATTATTTTTGGTTTAAGAAACATCTAAATTAAATTTTCCTTATTTTTAGCTTTTTAAAATTCTAACCGTACAAATAATACCTACAAAAAGTCCAATCATCAAACCCATTAAGGTCATAAAATAGCCAAGATTTAATCGATTATCTAAAAAATTGCCACCAAAAGTAAAAATTACTATAGGTGTTATCATAATCCATCCCATACCTAAATATTTGCCAGCCAAATAAAATGAAGAAATTATAGTACTCTTAGAATTTTCATCATTATTATTATTTTTACTCATCTATATCCAAGCTATCAATAAATGATTCAAAGACAGATAATCTCTCTCTTTCTTTTTCTCCCATAGGAGAATAAGAATCTTCATCATCACCCGAAGTTTCATTTTCATCATGTGATTTGTCTATATCCATGTTGGATTTTTGAAATCCGGCCTTTTCAATAACTTTAGCTACACACATAATAGGAATATTTAGCTTAAGTGCAATAACCATTGCATCAGATGGACGAGAATCTAATTCTACTTCTTTACCATTTATAGACATAGAAATTTTTGCAAAAAAAGTTCCTGAATCTAAATTATCAATTATAATTTTGTTAATTTGTCCTCCAAGTTTTTCTATAGCATTGCAAAAAAGATCATGAGTAAGTGGCCTAGGGACATCAACTTTTTGCATCCTAATTGCAATTGCATCTGCCTCTGCTGCAGCAATCCATATTGCTAAATACAAAGATCCTGATTTTTGCTTTAGGATCATTACTCTTTGCCCCATTGCGTTAATTTTTAGACTGTCTACTATCATTTCGTACATATTTATAGAATAATTATTTTTGGATATTGGTCAATAAAATTCAGCATTTTTTAAAATGAATATAGGTCATTTATCTGAGTATTTATTTGTTGAACCTTTTCTCTTGCCATTTCTGCAAATTTATTTGGATCATCAGATGAATAAATTATTCCTCTAGAAGAGTTGATTAAAATATTTGGAATATTATTAATTATTGCATTATCAATAACTTCAGACAAATCCCCTTTTTGATGTCCTAAACCTGGAATCAAAAAAGGCAATTGCGGATGTTTTTTTCGCACTATTTTTAATTCGCTTGGATAAGTAGCTCCCATTACCAAGCAAACATTATTGTTAACATTTAACTTATCTGACAAATTTGCAATATTTTCAAAAAGAGTCATATTGTTTTTTTCAGAATAAAAATCTTGAATCTCTCCTCCAGATTTATTACTTGATTTACAAACAATAAAAATTCCCTTATCTTTGAAATCTACAAAAGGCTTGATTCCATCTGAACCAAAAAAAGGTACAATAGTCACAGCATCAAAATCCCAAAAACCAAACATAGCTCTTGCGTAAGCTTCACTTGTAGAATCAATATCAGATCTTTTACAATCTCCAATTAGAATTTTTTTTTCAGGTAAATTCTTAATGTAATCTACCGTTTTATATAAAGCTTCTAGACCTTCAAAACCAGTTGATTCATAATATGCTAATTGAGGTTTATAACCTACAACAAGATCATAAGTACTATCAATAATCTCTTTGTTAAATTCAAAAACATCTTTGATAGGCATTTTTTCTGGGCTAGGATCCAAACCAACAATTAAAAAAGATTTTTTATTAATTACTGATTCAATTAGATTATTATTAAATGAACTCATAAAACTAAGTTTTTATAAACAAAACAAAAAACTTTATCCTCTCTATTCAATTCTAGTTTACTAAAAATCTCATTATCTAGTGAAACAAAGTAATCTTTATCTGATTTTATTTTAATCAAAGTAGATTTATCATTCTTAATTATTCCTTTTATTTCTCCAGAAAAATAAAACCCCAAATCATTGTGCGAAAATTTATTTTTTGAAACCATCACACTTTTAGATGAAAAATAATTTTCATTATCAATGTCATTCAACAAATTTTCATCTTCCCAAAATTCTAAAATACTACTTTTTGTCTTTTTTTCATTAGCATATCCATTATTTACATAAAGAATATTTTTATTAGTTCTAGAGATTTCATCAATAGAATGAGTAATATAAAGTACACACAATTTAAACTCATTAGAAAGATTTTCAATTATTTCAAAAATTTTTTTACTTGAAATAAAATCAATTGAATTTAATGGTTCATCTAACATCAAGACATTTCCATTTCTTGCTAGTGCTCTAGCCAAAGCTACTTTTTGTTTTTGGCCTCCAGAAAGTTGTTTTGGATAAAAATCTAAAAGGTGCCTAATTTCAAAAAGATCTATGATCTCGGATGGTGTTATTTTCTTTTGAATGTTATTCAAAAATTTGAATCCAAACTCAATATTCTCTAAAACATTAAAGTTTGGGAAGAGTTTTTCTTCCTGCTGAACATATGAAATATGCCTTTTATTTGGAGGTACGTTAATATTTTCATTTGAAGAAAAATATACTTTTTCATTAATTATTATTTGTCCTTCATCAGGAGTTATAAAACCTGCAAGATTATTTAATAATGTCGATTTTCCATTACCTGATCTACCCCAAATAAAATTTACACCTTGAGAAAATTCAGATTTGGCTTCCAATCTAAAATCACCCAGATTTGAAATAATATTAAAATCAATATTATTCATAGACCAACACCATCTTTTTTATTTATAAAATTGAAAATAAAAATAGTTATTATAGCAATTAATATTGATAGTGAAGACAAAATATATATAGACTCCTTATCACCACTTTGAATTGAAGTATAAATTGCAGTTGATAAAGTTTGTGTTTTACCAGAAATATTCCCTGCAATAATCATAGTTGCTCCAAATTCACTTATTGATCTAATAAACCCTAAAAATATAGCGGATATTATTCCCGTTTTTACCATAGGAAAAATAATGAAAGCAAAAGTGTTTTTGTTATCAGAACCAAGAATTTTTGCTGTATTAATAATTTTTTGATCAATACTTAATATTGTCACTGAAATCATTCTGTATACTAATGGCAAAGAAATAACAGCACATGCGAGGCTACCTCCTATCCATTCAAATGATAAGTTTCCATCTGAAACAATTAAAATAAAATATCCTGAAATAACAGGAGGAAGAGCAAGAGGAAGAGCTGTAATAAAATCAAAAAAACCTTTTAATTTTTCATATTTTTTTACAAAAAGAATCATTAAAATTGAAGTAAAGAAGCAAATAGCAGTACCTGTAACAGCAATTTTCAAGGTAGTAATCAAGATTTCAAAATAATTCATTTTTCGACCTTAAATCCTAAATCAATCAATTTTATTAATGCATTCTTTGAAGTAAGTCTATCAATAAAATTATTAATTGATAGATTGTTGTTATGATTCAAAATCCCTATTTTATAAACAATCTCATCATGTAGATGATTAGGAAATTCATAGATTATATCCAAATCATTCTTAATAGCTTCTGTTTTATAAATAATCCCATAATAATCATCGTTATACATTAATAAATTAGAAACATAAGAAACATCTCCTGAAGAAATAAAATTTTTATTCTTTATATCCTCTGAAAAAAGTTTATCAACTATCTGTATAGAGTATTTTCCTGCAGGTGCTAATTTATCATCAGCAATGACTATTTTATAAGGATAACCTTTATTGATTTTATCCATAAAATCTTCATATGATTGATTTTTGTTTTTAGTTGCTAAAACCAAAGAGTTATTAACTAAAGTTTTTATATTTTTTTTGTCAATAATTCCTTTTTTGACAAGCAGGTCTATAGAATAATCAGATGCAAATATTACAGCACCAATTTTTTTTTGGTTCTGCTCTACTCTTCTTGCAAGGCTTAGTGAGCCTCCATAATTTATAAAAAATTTATCTTTATCTACAGTATCTACGTATTCACTATGTACTATTTCTTCTAATGAAGCAGCTACCATAATAATTTTTGTTCTATCATCGTCGCATCCTGTAAAAATCAATAGAACTAATAAAAACATAGAAATAATAAGTAATTTAGTAAAAAAAATATTAAGCATTTTTATATATATAAATCTATTCGATATACTGTTATTCTAAGTTAAAATATTTATTAAATATCAAAATACTAACAAGTTTAAAGAAATTTTGAATTATGGCTAATCAATCTGAAAGTGAACAATATGCATTCAATGCATTTGCAAATTTACCTTTTTACGGTTCAATAAACTCTGAATTTATAGAGTTAGCAAATGTTTATGACAAAAAATCAATAGTAGATCTTGGATGTGGCACAGGAAATATTACAAAGCTTATATTAAAAAAATTACAATTAGCTAAAGATTCCGTAATCTATGCTGTAGACAGTTCAAAAAGTGCTTTAGTTACAGCAGCTCAAGAAGTAGAAAATAATTCTATTGTAAAGTTTATTCACTCAGAAGTTCAAAACCTTACAGAAGCAGTTAAGGAAAAAGCAGATGCAATGATATATTGTAATTCGATTCATTATGTTCCTGACAAACAAAAACTTTTGACAGAAATAAGGAATAAACTTAACCAAAATGGAGTTTTAGCGTTTAATTCTTCTTTTTATGACGGATCTCATCCTGAAGAATCTTTAGATTTTTATAAAAAATGGATGTTTAGATCATTCAGATTATTAAAAAAAGATCATGACTTAAAGCCAGATAAATCAGCCAAGGTGTCTTCAAGAGAGCAGCTAACTCCTGAAGATTACCAAGATTTGCTAGAAAATACTGGTTATAAAGTTGAGCATATTAAAGCAAAGTCATATCAGGTCCCAATAGATGGATTTCACTATATAAGTGAATTCAAGGATTGGATTGAAGGTGTTCTTCCTGGAGTTCCATTAGAAATAGGAAAGTCTACTCTTCAAAAAGCTCTAAGAGAAGTATTTGATGAAATGAGTTTGGTTACTGTACCAAGAAATTGGCTTTCAGTTAGAGCAGTAAAAGCATAACTTTCTAATCAGTATAATCATCTACAGTGCTTACATTCATAGTTTTATTGTGTGTTTCCATAACTGTGGCATATGCTGTGTCTATTGATGTGTAACAAGGAATAGAAAGCTCAGTTGCTTTTCTTCTAATATGATATCCGTCTTGCATTGCAGATCTATCTCCAGTTACAGTGTTTAGAACAGCTCCAACTTTTCCGTTGGAAATTAAATCTATTACTGTAGGTGATTGGCTCAATATTTTATTTACTTTTTCTACATCAAACCCCATTGATTTTATAAAATTATAAGTTCCTTCTGTTGCATAAATCTTATTTCCGTTTTTATTTAATTTTTTAATAAAATTTACAGAATCTTTCTTATCCCTATCCGCTATAGACAATAAAAAGCTTGTTTTAGAATCAACTTCTAGACCTGATGCAATCATAGCTTTTTTCATTGCGTTTGGGAGATTATTATCAATTCCCATAACTTCTCCAGTAGATTTCATTTCTGGACCTAAATAAGTATCAACTCCTGATAATTTAGACATAGAAAAAACAGGTGATTTTACTGCAAAAAGTTTTTTTTCCTTCACTAATCCTTCAGAAAATCCTAATTTATCTAATTTTTCTCCGTATATTACTTTAATTGCTAGGTCTATCATTGGGACTCCTGTAACTTTAGAAATAAACGGAATTGTTCTGCTAGACCTAGGATTCACCTCAATCACATACAATGTTGATTCTTCAGGAGAAATTTTATTTGATGAATCAAAAAAAGATTTCTTGGATCTTTTTACTATAAACTGTATATTCATTAAACCCTTAATTCCTAATGATTTACCCAATTTCCTTGTAGCTTCTACAAGATTTTTTTTCTCTGTTTCTGAAAGATCATATGCAGGATATACAGCAGTGCTATCACCAGAGTGAATCCCTGCCCTTTCAACATGTTGCATAATTCCAGGAATCAAAATATTTTCTTCATCACAAATTGCATCAACTTCTATTTCTATTCCATCTATATAATGATCTACTAATATAGTTTGACCTGGTACAAAATTCTGAGCTCTCTTAAAATATCTTATTAGGTCTTTTTCTTTATAGACTATTTCCATTGCTCTTCCACCAAGTACATAAGAAGGTCTAACCATTACGGGATAACCTACTTTATTAGCTATACTTATAGCCTTATCTAAGTCTATAGTTGCTGCACCTTCTGGTTGTAAAACTCCTGACTTTTTACATATTGATTCAAAGCTTCCTCTTTCAGAAGCAAGATTTATTACATCAGCTGAAGATCCTCTAATTGGAAATTTATATTTGCCAAGGTCCTGAGACATATTTATCGCAGTTTGCCCTCCAAATTGAACTAACGAATCTACCAATTCCCCAGCAATAGATTCATTTTCTATAATATCCATAACGCTCTCAGAGTCTAATGGTTCAAAATAAAGCCTAGAAGATGTGTCAAAATCTGTAGAAACTGTTTCTGGATTAGAGTTTATAAGGATCGATTTAATTCCATTTTGCTGTAAACTTATCGATGCATGAACCGAACAATAATCAAATTCAATTCCTTGACCAATACGAATTGGCCCAGATCCTAAGACTATCGCTTTTTTTCCTTCCAAAGGAATAGCTTCATTCTCATTTTCATATGTACTATAAAAATATGTCGTCAATGCTTCAAATTCAGCAGCACAAGTATCTACCATTTTATAAGTGGGAATGACACCAAAACTTTTTCTTAATTCTCTAATCTTAGTATCTTCAATATTTTTCAATTTTCCAATATATTTATCTGAAAAACCAAAATCTTTTGCCAGTGAAAATAAATCTTTAGAAAGTTCACTCTCTATTATTTTTTTCTCAATATTTATAATTCTTTCGATAGCATTCGTGAACCAAAAGTCAATATATGTTCTCTTAGTCTCATTTAGAGCATTTGAACCATTTCTTATTCTTTTAGCAATATCCCAAAGCCTATCATCCATAGGTTTATCTGAATTGATGTTATCCGGATCAACTAATAAATCTGGCTTATTGTTTTCTAAAGATCTTATAGATTTCAATAAAGCGGCTTCAAATGTCCTTTCTATGCCCATTACTTCACCAGTTGCTTTCATTTGCGTACCTAGGCTTCTGTCTGCATCTGGAAATTTATCAAATGGCCACCTAGGAATTTTTACAACACAATAATCAAGAGCAGGTTCAAATACTGAAAATGTTTTACCTGTAACAGGGTTTGTGATTTCATCAAGATTTTTCCCAAGAGCTATTTTTGATGCAATTCTTGCTATTGGATATCCTGTTGCTTTTGAAGCTAAAGCAGACGACCTAGATACTCTAGGGTTTACTTCAATTACATAGTAATCTGGGTCTGTTTCAAAATCATTACCTATAGTATCTTTAACAATTTTTGAAGGCTTCAAAGCCAGTTGAACATTACATCCACCTCTAATATCTAAATTTGATATTATATCTAGGCTAGCTGTTCTCAGCATTTGATATTCTTTGTCGTTTAAGGTTTGAGATGGAGCTACTACAATAGAATCTCCTGTATGCACTCCCATTGGATCAATATTTTCCATATTACAAATAGTAATAACGTTTCCAATATTATCTCGCATCACCTCATACTCAACTTCTTTCCAACCAACAAGTGATTTTTCTATTAATACTTGTCCAACTCTAGAAAGACTTATTCCTTGGCTAGAAATTTCCTCTAGTTCATTTTCATTTTTTGCAATTCCTCCACCTGTACCTCCAAGTGTATATGCAGGTCTGATAACTACAGGATATCCAATTTTTTTTGCCGCATTTTTAGCATTTTGAACGTCGTTAACTGCAATTGAAGGAGGAGTAGGTTGATCTATTTTCATCAAAAATTCTCTGAATTTATCTCTATCCTCTGCAGTTTCAATAGAGTCAATACTGGTTCCCAAAATTTTAACATCATATTTTTCAAGTATGCCTTCTTTATGGAGTTCAGAAGTAAGATTCAGACCAGTTTGCCCGCCTAAAGTTCCTAAAATTCCAAAAGGTTTCTCTTTTAAAATAATTTGTTCAACAATTTCTGTTGTTATGGGCTCAATATATACCCTGTCAGCCATCTCTTTATCCGTCATTATTGTAGCTGGGTTAGAGTTTATTAAAACGACTCTATATCCATCCTCCCTCAAAGATTTACATGCTTGTGCCCCAGCATAATCAAACTCTGCTGCTTGGCCAATTATTATTGGACCTGAACCTACAACTAATACTGTTTTATTTTTCATAGACTCTCTTTCATTGAAATAATTTTTTGGATAAATTCATCAAAAATATATTCTGAATCTTTAGGACCAGGGGAAGCTTCAGAATGATATTGAATAGAAAAAACTGGTAAATTTTTATGACATAAACCAGAAATAGTATTATCATTCAAATTTAGGTGAGTAACCTCAAGTTCAGATGGCATATTTTCATTTGAAACTGCATAACCATGATTTTGAGCAGTAACATATACTTTATTAGATTTGAGATCTTTTACAGGTTGGTTTCCCCCTCTATGTCCATAAGGTAGTTTATATGTTGAGGCTCCTAAAGACTTTGCTATTAATTGATGCCCCAAGCAAATTCCTAAAATAGGAATTTTAGAGGAAATTAAATTTTTAACATTTTCTAAAATATCAACTAAATTATTTGGATCTCCGGGACCAGGAGACAAAACTATTCCGTCAGGTTTTGAACTAATAATTTCGGTTGGTTCAGTATTAAATGGATAAACGGTTACTTTGCAAGATCTAGATTCCAACAATCTTATAATATTATTTTTGACACCTAAATCTAAAACAGCGATATTAAATTTTTTATCATCTGAGTTTCTAATAGTTTTTTTAATACTGGAAACTTCTGAAACAAAATTATATTCATCATATGATCCAATAGAATTTAGTTTTTTTAATACTGAATCTACATTTTCATCTAAAGTAATTGAACCCATCATCACTCCATAATTTCGGATTTTTTTTACTATTGATCTTGTATCTAATCCATAAATCCCTGGAATTTTATTTTTTTTCAAATATTCATCTATATTCATTATTGAATTATTATGTGATGGAGTTTCGCAAAATTGCCTAACTGCAAATCCTGAAACTTGTATTTCATTAGATTCAACATCAGAATAACTTACTCCATAATTTCCAATCATAGGATATGTAGGAATTAAAATTTGCCCTCTGTATGAGGGATCTGTTAACATTTCCTGATAACCTGTCATAGATGTATTGAAGACTACTTCTCCAGTAACATCACCGTGATGACCAAAAGAAAAACCTTCATACAAACTTCCATCTTGCAAAACTAAATTTATTTTTTTCATTTCTCGTCCTCAAATATCACATTTCCATCAAAAATAGTCATTCTTATTTTTCCTTTCATTTCAGATCCTAATAAAGGAGAATTTTTACTTTTAGAAACAAAAAAGTCTTCATCAATTTTTGTAATGGAATTATTATCTATAATTACTAGATCTGCTAAGTAATTTTTCTTTATTTTTCCTATTTTTAAGTTCAAAATATTATCTAGTATTTCTCCAGGTTTATTACACATAGTTTGTACTATCTTTTCAAAACTTATTTCTTTTCTATCAACTAATTCCATTAAAGTAATTAAGGCTGTTTCGGCACCATTTATTCCTGCTGGGGCATTATCAAAAGTATCTAACTTATCCCCTTTACTATGAGGTGCATGGTCTGTTGCAATGATATCGATGGTTTCATCCATAATGGCATCAAGTAAACTTTTTCTATCTAGTTCAGATCTAAGTGGAGGATTGACTCTTGTATTTGTGTCATAGGATTTTAAGTCAATCCAAGAAGGCACGTCTCCTTTTTTTCCATAAGTCCAAAATTCATTCATAAACAGATGATGTGGTGTTACTTCTGCTGTGACTTTTACTCCTTCATTTTTAGCTATTCTAATTAGTTCAACACTCTCTTTACATGAAATATGCTGTAAATAAATCCATAAATCATTTTTTTTAGCAATTTCAATATCTCTTTTAACACTACTTATTTCAGCTTCTTTTGACCTAGGCTTAATTCCTAATCTAACTGAAACACTTCCATCGTTTATAATCCCATCATTGATTAGTTCATGGTCTTCGCAATGTTCAAAAATGGTTCTATTATTTTTATTAGCAAGCTTCAAAGCTTGATTTAGAATATTTGGGTCTGATATAACATCTCCGTCGTCACTAAAGGAAACAACACCGTTTTGAGAAAGAAGATCCATATCAACTATCTCTTTTCCTTTTCTACCAACTGTTACCGAGGATGTTTGAAGAACTCTTATTTTACAATATTGATCGATTAGTTTTTTTTGTTCTATCAAAGAATTTAAATTGTCAATTGTTGGGTTTGTGTTTGACATCATAACTACAGTAGTAAATCCACCTTTGGCAGATGCATATGAACCTGTTTTTATATCTTCCTTATAAGTCTCACCTGGATCTCTATAATGCACATGTAAATCTATAAGACCAGGGATGAGATAATTGTTATTTCCTTCAATAATTTTGATATCAGATAAATCAATTAATTCAGAGATCTCTTTAATTTTCCCTTCAACAATTAATAAATCTTTTACATTTTTAAAATTTTCAGAAGGATCAATGATAGTAAAATTTTTTAATAAAAGTTTATTCATTTTCTAGCAAATCCTCTATAACTTTTTGTCTTATGTGGACTCCATTTTCTACTTGTTTAGATATTAGAGAACGTTCAGAGTGTACAATTTCGTGTGACAATTCAATTTCTTCATTTACTGGGCCTGGGTGCATTACAAAAACATTATTTTTAAAGGATTCTAATTTTTCAGTATCAATTTTCCATTTATATGCATGAAAATTCATAAAATTTTCAGAATCAAATCTTTCTTTTTGAATACGTAAAGCCATAATAAAATTTGAATTTAATATTGGTTTTTCAAAATCTTCATAAAATTTAATTTTATTTTTGTAGGATTTATCAATCGATTCATATATTTCTATAATGACTTTAGGAGTTAATTCTTTTGGTCCAAGAATATTTATTTTTGCCCCCATCTTAAGCAAACCTAAAACATTTGACCTAGCAACACGACTGTATAAAACATCTCCAATAATTGAAATTTCTAAATCTTCAAAGTTCTTCTCTAATTCATAAATAGTTAATAAATCAGAAAGTGCTTGAGTAGGATGGGCATGTGAGCCATCTCCAGCATTTATAACTGACGAATTTGTATTTTTTGCTAAAAAGTAAGCAGCTCCAGATGAAAAATGCCTAATGATAATTAAATCCATACCAATACTATTAATTGTTTTTATTGTGTTATAAAAAGACTCTCCTTTATTTAAACTGGACTTTTGAACATCAAGATTATGAAAATTTAGATTAAGATTACTAGCTGCTTTTTGAAAACTTAGTTTTGTTCTTGTAGAATCCTCATAAAATAGTGCACAGACATCTTTACCTTTACAGTCAGAATTGTTTTTGTTATTTTTGATATTCTTTGCACCTATAAGTAAATCATAGATATAATCTTTTGAAAGATGATCTATGTCTAATAAATGTTTTGCTAGGTAGTTCATATATTGGCGATTTGCTCCTTTGATAAACCTACTTTATCTATACCATCTTCTTCTTTCATAAAAACTTTTACGTGTTCAGAATTTGCAGTTGGAATACTTTTACCAATAAAATCTGGTCTTATAGGAATTTCTCTATGACCTCTGTCTACAAGGGCTGCAAGTTTTATACTATTAGGTCTTCCAAGCTTAAAAATTGCTTCTAATGTTGCTCTTATAGTTCTGCCAGTATATAAAACATCATCAATCAATATTAGATTTTTCTCATGAACATCAACTCTTAAATCTATTTTAGGTTTCTGATTTTTGTTTTTGATATCATCTCTAAAAAACTGAGGATTAATTGAGTAACAATTAAGGGTAGCATTTTCAAAAGTATTAATCATATTAACAATTCTTGATGCTATATGATGCCCTCTTGTTTCTATACCAATTAAAATTAGGTTATTCGTGCCCTGATTTGACTCTATAATTTCGTGTGACAAACGTGCTACTGCTCGTCTGATATCATCTTCATCTAAGAGCGTTTTATAATTTTCAAATGATTTCAATTATTTATCCTTGAGGCCTCTCTGAACCTTCTTAAAGAATTTAGATCAAATAAATGATAGCAATAATAATTTATTATTCAATAGTCATTTATATTATCTCTTTGAATTTGTAAAAAAATACAATTTAGTAATTACTTTTATGATGATAAATTTTAAGTGCTTTAATCCTGTTGATTCTGAAATTAAAAGTCTATAATACTAACGTTTAAAAAATAAAAATTGGGAGGTCAATTAAATGACTCTAGATGTTGTAAAAGGTAAATTTCAGTGGGCCAAAATAACGAAAAAAGAACAACTAACAGAAGATTTATGGAAAATGTGGCTCAAACCAGAGAATAAATTTGATTACAAACCTGGTCAATATTGTACTATTGGATCAGGTGGAATAGAAAGAGCATATTCAATAGCATCATCTCCTGATGAAGATCAAATAGAGCTTTTTATTGAACTAGTACCGCCACCTGATGGTAATCTAACTCCACTATTAAATGACCTTAAAGTAGGTGAATCTGTAACCATGAGACTAAGAGCAAAAGGAATCTTTGTAATTAAACCAGGATTCAAGAATCATGTAATGGTTGGTACAGTTACTGGAATAGCTCCTTATGTAAGTATGCTTAGAAAACACCTAACTGAAGAAGAATTTTCAAATTGTAACTTCTTTGTTTTAGAAGGAGCTTCTTATTTAGATGAGTTCGGATATGATGAAGAGCTAAACGAGTTTGCAAAAAATGAAAACGTGGTATTTGAAACTTCAATTAGCCGTCCTGGTGAGGATAGAAATAATAACTGGAATGGTTTTGAAGGAAGAGTTAACAATATTCTTGAGGATAGACTAAAGGCTTGGGGATTAGATGCAAAAGATACTATAGTTTACGCATGTGGACACCCAGGAATGATTGAAGATGTTAACGAAAGATTAGAAGATACAGAGTACACATTCTTAGAAGAAAGATTTTGGAAAGATTAAATTTGTTAATTCTTATAATATAGAAAATTATATTTACAAAAATTTTGAAGGGAAAAATTATGGCAGAAAAAATAGCATTTGTAGGTTTAGGAATCATGGGAAAACCTATGGCAAAAAACCTTATGGAAGCAGGATATGAACTTTACGTTTACGACTTATTTCCAGACCCTATTTCTGAATTAGAGAAAGAAGGTGCAACTGGATGTAAGTCTGCAGCTGAAGCATCTTCAAATGCAAACATAACAGTAACTATGGTTCAAGATGGACCTCAAGCAGAGTCAGCAATTTTAGGAGAGGGTGGCGTTGCAGATGGAGCATCTAAAGGACATTTAGTTGTTGATATGAGCTCTATTGCTCCTGGTGTTTCACAAAGAATTGGAAAAGGCTGTTCAGAAAAAGGTATCAACTTTTTAGATGCACCTGTTTCTGGGGGAGAACCTTTTGCGATATCTGGTGATTTAGCAATAATGGTAGGAGGAGCTGCTGATGATTTTGAGCAGGCTAAACCATTATTTGACATATTAGGAAAATCAGCAATACTATGTGGAGAACACGGTGCTGGCCAAATAACAAAATTGGCTAACCAAATATGCGTTGGTGCAAATATTCATGCACTAGCAGAAGCATTAGCACTTGCTGCAAAAGCTGGAGTTAACCCTGAAACAGTTTATAAAGCTATTCAGGGAGGCCTAGCAGGATCAAACGTTATAAATGCAAAAGCTCCTATGATGGTAGACAGGAATTTTGAACCTGGTTTCAGAATTGAATTACACTATAAAGACATTAATAATGCAATGGAAGCTGCACGAGATTTAAATATACCATTGCAAGTTACTGCAAACTTACAACAAGTTCTAACAAGTTTGGTAACAAAAGGTGAAGGAAAAAGCGATCACTCAGCTATAGCAAAACATGTTGAAGAATTAGCTGATGTTGAAATAAAAAAACACTAGAACAATAAATCAAAAAATCTGAGCAAGTAATAACTATTTGTTCAGATTTTTTAATTTAAGTAACGCCTCAAGACCTAAAATTTTAACATCATTAGGTGGTGGAAAATATTTCGAGTGTGGATTCTTAAATTCAACTTCATCAATTAAATCTTTTTTATTTACCCAAATCCATTCAGAATTTAAATCGAACTTAGAATAGTTAGGATAACCAAAATAAATAAAATCGATATGCTGATGTGGTCCTGTTTTATTATCATTTACGTTTTCTATAAGTATAGTTTCTGGTGGATAAATATTTTTCAAGTTATCATCAGTAAATTTATAAGAGCTATCAGAAAATATAGATATATCAATTCCCATTTCTTCTTTACACTCACGAATTGCTGTTTGAATGGGGTCTTCATTATTGTCAACATGTCCACCTGGAGGTAACCACATGTTGACCTTTTCATGCCAATGCAAAGCTATTTTATTTTCAGATACTACAAAAACAGTAGAAGTAAAATGTCTAATCATTTTTTTTATCTCTTTTTAAATACTAAGAGTGAAATTATCGGGTAAGGAGAAACCTTACCGGATAATTTCACTCTTAGTGGAGGTATCTTAACCCTCTTGGCGCCTTCAGTTAAGAGCACCTCGCTTATTATTCGTTTCCAATTAAAATATCCTCCTTTCATACTTGTTTAAATTTAAATAATGCATAAGCATTACAATTAAATAATAGTGATTTCAAAAAATTATTTCAATAACTTTTTTTATTTTTTATTTTTGATACATTTATTTTTATTATATAAATATGTAAAATTTAAAAAAAAAGAATTAAATAAAATAAATTGAATATTAAAGAATTTGAACTAAATATACCTATATCAAACTATAAAAATAGTCATTTTATAAGTATTCTTAGGCCTTGGATAAATGTTGGTAATGTTGGTCACCATGCAATTAGCAGATTAGTAAAAATTTTTAATCTTGAAGAAATTGGAAAGCTTAATAACCCTAGTAAATATTATGACATGACTCGTTATAGACCTGAACTATTAAATGAAAATGGTGAAAGAAAAATCAGAATTCCTAATACTGTTATTTTCGGAAGTAAAAATCAATCTGATCAAAATATTTTTTTACTATATCTTTTGGAACCTCATAATTTTGCAGAGGAATTTAATTTAGCTATTGTTGATTTAATTAGAAGTCTTCAAGGTAAAAGATATATTTCTATAGGAGGAATGTTTGATTCTGTACCTCATACTAAACCTTTACCCGTCACTGGAAGCTATAAAGGATGGATTCCACCTGAACCATTAAATGAAACATTAAAAAACAAATCAAATTATACAGGACCAACAAGTATGACTTCACAGTTATCACAAATTTTACACAATGATCTCTCTTTAGAAACATTATCCCTAATGGTACATATCCCTCTTTATGTAAAACTAGAAGATGATTTTCTAGCTACATCTAGATTGTTAGAAAGCTTATCTCATATATATAAATTCTCAAAAGATTTTCCCGAAAGAAAAAAAGGTGAAAATCAATATATTGAAATACACAAAAATCTACAAAATAACAATCAAGTTAATGAAATGATAAAACAATTTGAAATAGAAGCTTCTGAAAAAGAAGAAATTGATCTGCCTCCTGAAATTGAAAATTTTCTTAAAGACTTAGAGGATAACTAATTAAATATTATAAACTTTCTCTAAAGTTTACATTTATCTCCAATTTCTCAAGATGTTGATCTAGTTGAAGTCTACCTTGTTTTATTTTATCTCCTTCATCAAAAAAAGCTTTAAGGTGGTTTAAGTAATCCCTTTTATTAAGAGATCTTATTCCTGACAACATTCTTACTATAGAGTTTTCCGGGAATCTCTTTGTTAAGTCTTCCCAATTTTTTTCTATAAATTTCCAAGTTTTCCATCCAACTGCTTCATTATTTAGAGTAGAAGCTAAAAGATAAGGTGAATCTTGTGATCTTATCTTATTATCTAAAATAAGATTAAATAATTTTTCTATCTCCTTATCTCCCTTAAATAAAGATAAAGATCTTTGGAATCTTACTTCATCTTGCGGTGTTTTTGCATTATTCATATAATTCACATAATCTTGAAACAAACTTGAATCACCATTATAAGCATTAATAGATATTACAGTGGATATAATATCCGGTTCATATTCTGATTTACCACTTAAGTAATCTTTTAGAATATTTTTAGATTTGCTAATAATATCAGAGTCATTACTGATTGTAGCCATTGCCCTAAAACAGACAGAAAGCGCTTGAGCTTCTCTAATAGATCTTTGGACTTTATTATCCAGGTTTTTTAATGTTTTACTAAAAACTTTTTCTACAACAGTTTGCAAATACGTTTTATCAGATAAATTTCTGTTTAAGTTACTAAAACATGAGTAAAGTAATGTTAAAATATCAGGGTCATATTCATCAGAAAATTGTTCTGAAAAACCTAAGAAGTCATCAACTTTTTTAGAACCATTTAATAATAATGCCCAATAATCATCCAAAATTGAATATTTTTCTTCAGACGACAACTCATTAATATTAAATAAAAGGTCTAAATCTTTAGTATCAGTTCTGTAAAAACCAAAAGCATTAGAATTAAGAAAAACATTGTCTACATTTTTTCCTAAATCAATGTCTTGATCTAGAGTATTTAATAGAAATTTCATTTCTTTATTTTGGCTACCAGAAGAATATTTTATAAACAAAGGAACTCCCCATTTGGTCTTATCAGAAGTTTTCAAGTATCTAAAAGTTTTTTGAGAAACAACTAGATTTCCATCTTTATAAGAATATGTAATCATCGGATGACCTGCTTGAAAAATCCAAGAGTCCATTACTTCTTTTACTGGTTGATTAGACACTTTTTCTAATGAATCCCATAAATCATCTGTTTCTGTGTTACCGTAAGAATGTTTACTAAGGTACAAAGATACACCATCTCTAAAAATTTCTTCACCTAAAAATTGTTCAAGCATTCTAAGTATAGAACCTCCTTTTTCATAGGTAATCAAATCAAACATTCCATCAGCATCAGAAGGAGAAATAACCGGGTATTCTATAGGCCTTGTAGTGTTCAAAGAATCTATATCCATTGCCATAGATTTTTCTAGAGAAAATTGAGCCCATCTATTCCATTCCTCTTTATAATCTGCAACTGCCTTTGTTGCCATAAAAGTAGCAAATGCCTCATTAAGCCAAATTCCATTCCACCATTTCATAGTAACAAGATCTCCAAACCACATATGAGCAATTTCATGAGCTATAACATCAGCAATTCTAATTAATTCGTTGGAAGTTGCCTCTTTATCATCTACTAACAATAAAGCTTCTCTATAAGTAATACATCCAAGATTTTCCATTGCTCCAAAAGCAAAATCTGGTATAGCTATCATGTCTAACTTATCTCCAGGATATGGAATTTTATAGTAATCAGAAAAATAATCTAAAGAATATTTTCCCAATTCAAGGGCAAAATCACAAAGGTGACCTTTTCCTTTTGGATATATAATTCTCAAATCTGTTCCTGCAACATTAATAGCCTTAGAAGCTTCAAAAGGACCGACAATAAAAGCAACTAAGTAAGTGGACATTGGAATAGTATTTTCAAAATCAATCTTTTTTAATTCATTTGTATAATTTTCATCAACATTCTTAATCGATGCATTTGAAACACAAAATAGATCTTTATTTACAATCAATGAAACTGAAAAAACAGATTTATACTCAGGCTCATCAAAACATGGAAAGGCCCTCCGAGCATCCGTAGACTCAAATTGAGTAGTTGCAATTGATTGTGTTATTCCATCAGAATCATCAAATGTAGAGTGATAAAAACCTCTTAATTTGTCATTTAATATTCCTGTATATGAAATAGATAAATTGATTTCTCCTGGGTCTAAAATATCTGAAAAATTTATTTTCATGATTTCATATTTGTCATCTATATCCCAATTTATAACCTTCAAATTTTTATCTTGATCTGAATTTATACTTATAGAACTAATTTGCAACTCAGCAACATTTAATGAAATTTCATTTGTTTTTTCCAAAATATTTATAGACAAATCAACATTGCCTAAAAATTTCTTTTCTTGTAAATCTGGTGATAGTTCAATATTATATTTTGTTGGAGATGCATATTTTGGTAATCTAAAATTTTCTAATTTTTCTGTCATAAAAAACCTCATAATTTTATAATTTCTTGAAATAGTATACTCTTATAAATACTATACCGTTATATACTAAATAGTTATAAAAAGATTAATTAAATCTGTACAAATTGTTGAGGATTAAATGAAGAGAAAAAAAGAAGAAAGACAAAAAGGAAAATGGAGAAGTTGGGAAACTACAGAAGGAGTTGCAAGAGCCCCTCATAGATCAATGATGAGAGCAATGGGGTTGAATGATGACGATATAAATGCTCCTTTTATTGGAGTAGCTTCTACTCATAATGAAGTTACCCCATGTAATTCAGGAATAAAACCTCTTGCTGATGAAGTAAAAGCAGGAATCAGATCTTCAAAAGGAACACCATTTGAATTTGGGACTATAACTGTATCAGATGCAATTTCAATGGGTACAGAAGGTATGAAGGGATCATTAGTATCTAGAGAAATTATTGCTGATTCTATAGAGACTGTATGTTTTGCTGAAAGATATGACGGACTGGTAGCAATAGCTGGATGTGACAAATCTTTACCTGGAGCCATGATGGCTATGGCTCGATTAAATATACCTAGCGTGTTTGTATATGGTGGATCAATTTTGCCAGGGCATCTTAATGGTGAAGATCTTACTATTATAAGTGCTTTTGAAGCAGTAGGAAAAAGACAAGCAGGAGAAATAGATGATGAACAATTAAAAGCAATTGAAACTCATGCATGTCCTGGGCCAGGATCTTGTGGTGGTATGTTCACAGCAAATACAATGTCTAGTATTGGAGAAGCTCTAGGATTAAGTATCCCTGGATCAGCGTCAGAAGCTGCCGTAGACCAGAGAAAAAAAGATTCTTCAAAAGTAGCAGGAGCTGCTGTAATGAATCTTGTTAGAGAAAACATTAGGCCTTCTGACATATTAACAAAAAAGGCTTTCGAAAATGCTGTCACTCTTGTTGTTGCCATGGGAGGATCTACTAACACAGCTTTGCATCTTCCAGCAATTGCTAATGAAATGGGTATAAAACTTACATTGAAAGAAATACATGATATATCGATGAGGACTCCACTACTTGCAGATATGAAGCCAGGAGGAAAATATGTTATGTTTGATCTAGATAAAGTTGGAGGTGTTCAACTTGTAATGAAAAGACTTTTAGTAGGTGGATTACTTCATGGAGATCAAATGACCGTAACGGGTAAAACAATAGAAGAAAATTTAAAAGATATAGATATAAATCCTAATGAAAATAAAATCGTTAGACTTATTGATAATCCTATTTCTAAAACAGGTGGATTAGTAACTTTATTTGGAAACTTAGCACCTGATGGCTGTGTTTTAAAAGTTGCAGGTCACGATTTTGGTAAAAAATTTACAGGTCCTGCTAAAGTTTTTGATCAAGAAGAACAAGCAATGGAAGCTTTGAGAAAAAGAGAAATTAAAGCAGGAGATGTAGTAATAATCAGGTATGAAGGTCCAAAAGGAGGACCTGGAATGAGAGAAATGTTATCTATAACTGGAGCTTTAGTTGGACAAGGTCTAAGTGAAAGTGTTTACTTAATTACTGACGGTAGATTTTCTGGAGGTTCTACAGGAGCAATAATTGGACATTTAGGCCCAGAAGCTGCTGTAGGAGGTCCAATTGCAGCTGTAGAAGATGGAGATACAATAGAAATAAATTTAGATAAATTTGAACTAAATTTAATGATCCCTTCTGAAGAAATAACTGAAAGATTAAAAAGTTGGAAGCCAAGAAATCCACTATATGAAAAAGGGACTTTAGGAAAATATATAAAACTTGTTCAACCTGCCTCAGAAGGAGCAGTTACTGGGTAACAGGCTTACACATCTCCCATATAGTTCCAAGCATTGTTTTTGATGAGCTAATTAATGATTTAATACCATAGTTCTCATTAGTTCCATGAACATTCTCTGAATCAGGATTATCATCTGGGTGAGTTCCTCTAAATCCATAGGTAATCACATTCAATTCTCTTGTAAATCTAGAATCCGTAAAACCAGTTGAAACAGAAGGAATCCATTGAATATCGTCTCTACCTACACTCAATGCTTGTGATTTTTTTATAGCATTGAGCAGCTCTGTATTAAAAGGTGAGGAATTTGGCTTTGCCATATAATCAATATCATAAGTAAGATTTGGAATACCTTTGAATATTTTATTCAATTGCATTTCAACTTCTTTGTCATTTTGATTTGGCAATGTTCTTACATCAAGCACTAACTCAATAAATTCTGGAACCGAATTAGATTTTATACCGCCTTTAATAATTGTAGGAGTAATAGTCATTCTAGATAAAGCTTTTAAAAGAGTTCCAAGATTAGAGTTTTTTTCATAAGCTTCGTTAATTATTAAATCCAAATTTTTTATTGAAGGTTTAGTTTCTATTCCAAACAAACCTAAGTAGTTAAATATATCAGTTGAACAATCTAAATCTGGAATATAATTTAATATTTTGTCTATAGCTTTTGATGTTGATCCCATAGCATTTTCCCCTAACCATGGAACTGATGCATGAGCACTTTCTCCTTTAATTTTTATATTAATTTCAAGCCTACCTTTTTCTCCTGTTCCTAAAAGATAATATAAATTATTCCCAATAGTAACAGGAGACCCTCCTCCTTCATTAATTGCATACTCAAATCTTAACTCATCAGGGTGATTTTCAAGCAACCAGCCAAATCCATATCTTCCACCATGTTCCTCATCTGCACCTGAGATTAATGTAAAATTATCTTGAAATTCAATCTCATTTTTAGCCAATATCGCCATTGCCATCATTTGAGAAGCTAATAAACCTTTACAATCTGAAGACCCTCTTCCTAAAATTTTTCCATTCTTTAATTCAGCACTAAAAGGTTCAAATTCCCATTTGTCATAATTTTCAACAGGGACTACATCTGTATGAGACATCAACAAAAGTTTTTTCCTATCACCAGATAATGGATATTTGGCAATAATATTTCCCCTCTCTTTAACTCTAGATAGTTGGCTAGATTCTATTCCATATTTACCTAACCATTTGGCGCAAAATTCAGTTACTTTGGTCTCGTTTCCAGTAGGCATATACCCTGTATTTACTGACTCAATTTTTACTAAACTCTGATGTAAATTAACAAGTTCATCAGAATTCTGATCTATTTCATCAATAAGTGATATTAAATCTGTATTTTTCATAATCTCTCCTAAATTATCTGTTTATAAATAGATTAGATTTATGATCATCTATAACTGGAGGTTTATCTTTAGAAGATAAAGAAGGAATCTTATTATTTTTTCTGTCTTCCTTTGTCAGATCCCATGCTTTTTTGATAGATTTTGTATGTCCCTTAAATTCCGGCATAACGTATCTTGCAAAAAGTTCTAATGAATTATTTATAGAATTTTGATTAGTCCATTCATGTGTAGTAAACATCAAACCTCCTAATCCTTCTGCTTTCTCATTCATTTGATTAATTTTCTTTATAGCCTCATCAGGTGTACCTATAATCCAGTTTCTTGATTCGACAATTTCTTTAGCAGTTAATGAGTAAGGATCTTGTTCTTTATCTAATAACCATCCTTCATGGCCACCAATAACATAAAAATATTCGTGGATATCTCTTTCAATCGCTTTCTCTACTTCGTCCCAAGCTTGCTTGCTTGTTTCGGCTAGATGTACATAAGTCACGACTCTCCAATCATCTTTTGAGGGGTTCGTTCCTAGTTTTTTTGAAATTTCTTCTGTTTTTTTCCATTGTTTAGACCAATGAATTCCATTAGGAGGTGTATTTTCTAAAGCCAATGACCAAAGATGCATATTATACATTGACGCAAATTCTAATGATCTTTCAGATCCTACTGAAGCTGTTGCGTAAGGGATTCTAGGTTGTTGAAATGATTTTAATTGTATAAACATATCTTTTATATCCCAGTATTTTCCTGAATAACTAATTGGATCATCTGAAGTTAAGAGTAAATCAATAATTTCTAAAGATTCTCTCATCATAGGGTTTAATTCTTGAGCAGGGACATTGTATAGTTTGACATCAGGGGGCAAACTACAAGGACCAACTCCTAAAACAGCTCTTCCTTCAGTCAAATGATCAAGAAATGCAAATCTTTCTGCCACATTAAAAGGGTGGTGAAAGGGCAAGCTGACTAAAGAAGAACCTAACTGAATATTTTTTGTATAAGCAGATGCTTTTGATAAAAACAACTCGGGAGAAGGAATATTTTCCCACGCAGCAGTATGATGCTCTCCTACAAAAAAACCATCAAATCCAAGATCTTCAGCTTTTTTTATTAATTCCAAATCTCTTTTAAAAGCTAGTGCAGGGTTTTCATTAGGCAAATGTAAGGGCATTGAAAAAAAAGAAAACTTCATTAATACCTCCTAAGATATATTTCTGTAAAATTCTATAAATGCCTAGAAATTTGATTTTGATTATAATCATTAAACTAATAAAAAAAAACCACTAAATAAATTTATAGTGAATAAAACAATAATAATAAAAATATTATGCCTTACAGTTTTTCTGTTTTCAGGGTGTTCTTTTAACTCAAATCAAGCTATTTTGGCAGAACAAAAAATTGGAGATTACTCAAGAATTGTACTTATTAACACATCTTCAAATCCATCATTCAAGTTTATAACTGATTTAGAATCAAAATCTATAAATCCACAATGGTCACCTAACAAAGAGAACTTCGCTTTTATAAAAGAACGAAATAACCAAAAAACATTATGGATATCAAATGATCAAGGAACAGAACTAGAAATAGCAAATCATAAAAATAGAGATATTAATAGATTTGAATGGGCTCCAAATTCAAAAGAAATTGCAATTGAATTTAAACCCATTGATAATGAAGCTAATATATTTTTATATTCTTTAAGTTTAAAAAGTTTTCTTCCAATAACTAGACCTGATAAAGAAGCAAAATTAGGATCATGGTCACCAGATAGTAAATGGATAGTTTTTAATACAGAAGATTCAATTTATTTATCAAATCCAAAGGGTGTTAATGAAATTTTTATTACTAAAGGAAATAATCCAAAATGGAGTCCAAATGGAGAATACTTAGTTTTTAGCCGGGTCGATAAGGATCTTCAATCAATTTGGATTTATAAAGACATTGATCAGGTTGTTGAGAAAACTGGAAAAGAAATTGATAAAAACGATTATTTTGGCGAGAATATTCATGAAAATCAAAAAGTAAATATCAGTGAATACACATGGGCATTTGGCGGAAATAAGATTTTATATATAAATAACCTTCCAAATGACAAAGAAATATACATGATGGATATAAAATCAAAAAAGATAGAAAGACTCACTAATAATAAAGTAGACGAAAGCAATATAGTTTGGTCAGAAAGATATAAAAGTATTTTATTTACCTCTAATGCATATAATAATTCTGATATTTATCAGATGAAGCCAAATGGTTCTTCTCAAGAGATTATATTAAGTTCTAAGGATAATTTTGTTTTTCTTGATTGGTAAATAACCTTACAAAAGGGATTATGCATAAAAAGAACATAAAAATAGACAAATAGTATCCAAAAGAAATCCCAAGACCACTAGCAATAATAAAACCAATCATAGGCCCCAATGCTGCACCTAAGTCCTGCCACGTAGAGTACCTAGAAATTATGGAAGATTTTTGGTTCTCTGGTGATATTTCTCCCAATAAAGCATCTAATGAAGTTTCTAAAGAAACGCTAAAGAAAAACATTAGAACTAAAGAAATTATACTTAAATAAAAACTTATTCCACTTATAGAAAACAAAATACAAATTATCATGAGCGACGAGCTAAATAAAATATTTATTTTTCTACCAAATTTATCTGAAATAGTTCCAAAAATAATTCCAAAGAATATATCAGCTATCCATCTAAATCCAACTACGAATCCTGCAATTGCTATTATAGTTTCAACATTATATAGATCTTTATTTATTGATAATAAAAAAGGAGTGATTGTAGCTATTGCTAAGCCGTTTGATGTAAAAGAAGAAGTAAATTTAAAAAAAGAAATAGTTATTATTTTATTTCTAATATTATTTTTTTGGTCATTATAAATTAAGTTCCAATTTATTTTACCGGGAGTATATTTTGACATTTCTAGATTTTTAATAAAATAAGAAATTATTAATGCAGGAATTATCAATAATGATAAAAGAATTAGAGTTAAATAAATTCCAAATTTTATTGAAATCAATACACCCAAAGTTACTACCAAAAAGCTGCCCGTTCTTTGTATTCCTAAACAGTAACCTAGATATTTTCCATAATTATTTACAGAAAAACTAAATACTTTTAATTGATAGCCAAGCCTAAACAAAGAATATGAAAATCCCCAAATTATTCTAGCAAGTATTAATAGAAGGACACCTTTAAATAATGCATAAAATAATGTTGAACCTGCACCTAAAAAACATGCTATATATATAGTGTTTCTAAATCCAAAAAACTTAAATATTTTTACAGAAAAAATATTTGAAAAAAAACGAATAAACCTATTAATAGAAAGAATAAAACCTATCCAAAATTCATAAGGCAAACTTAAATATGAATTAATTTCAAAAAATTCATAGTTTGTAGGTAATATTACATATAGAATACTATCTCCCATAATAATCAAACTCAACGGGATAATCGTATATGTTATCTGCCTAGGTATTTTGAATAGATTCATTTGGTTCTAATATACTACACAAGTAATTTTCTTCTTTTATTAGAACCTCTAGTTTTTGAGTTTTTCTTTTCAGAAGAATTTCTATTTTTATCTGAATATTTTCGTGAATTTCTTTTTGGCATCCATAAATTATTAAAAAAAGATTTTTTTAACTTTAAGACTCTATCTGCTGACTCACTAGCTTCCTTAGAAATATTTGATTCAAAAGCTGCCACTTCAACTCTTTTTCCTTCTTTCTTAACTGCATCAATAGCCGGGAAAAAATCTCCATCTCCACTAACAATAATTGCATGATCATAATTATTTTTTACAGCGTTTAAAACTAAGTCAGTAGCTAATAATACATCTACTCCTTTTTCTACAATAGAGCCATTTTGTTCTTTCCAAATACCTAACTTTACTTCTATTTTTTCACCTTTATTTAAGCTAGCCAAAAATTTCTTTTGTTCATCAGGAATCTTAATTTTACCTTCTAATTCCTGTCTTACATTGTAATAAAATATCTTAACTAATGATCGTTTTCTGCCTGTTAGCTTTTCACCAAACGATGAAAACATTAGATCACTTCTGCCACAATTTCTTAACAGAACATGATATAGATTTGAACCATCTATAAAAATCATTACTTTCTTTTTTCGATTAAATATGGAAAACATAATATGTATTTGTAATAATATATAAATAAATTTTATTTGTATATGATGACATTTTTTTTATTTCATCACAGCTATAAAAATAAACGAGGTTAAAATGATTACTACTGAAGTATTTAAATCCCCCTGTAAACATCCTAATGGATTGCAATGGACTTCAAAAGGATTATACGTAATGGATCAAGAATTAGATGATGTTTACGTATTAGATGAAAAAGGGAATATAAAACATAAATATGAAACTATTACTGAAAATGGTTCAGGAATTACCGTAGGAGGAGGATTCATATGGACAGCTTCCAATGGTGAAACACAGGCAAGAAGTTTTAAGCCTACTGATACTCACGAAGGATTAATATATAAATTGGATTTAGAAACAGGAGATTATATAGATAAAATCCCAACTCCTGATGGTGGAGGAATTCACGGAATTGAATGGGATGATGGATTTATATGGGTAACAGCATTTAATCCAAAAGCAATTTATAAAATTGAAGCTGAGACTTATGAAATTGTATCAAAATTCGTTGTTGATGAAGAAAGATTACATGGACTTGCTAGGCAAGATGATGGTATATGGTGCGCCCATACATCAACTAAAAAAATAATAAAGTATGATATTAATAATGGTTCCATTTTAGACACGATTCAATTTGATGAAGATGACCCTTATCCTCACGGAATGTCTATAAAAGGAAATAAAATGTGGGTTTCTGACGCCAACTTTGGAGGAAAATTACACAGTAATACTCTAATGGGAAAACCATGTTTTGCAACTATAGATTTATAATTAGCTAACTATATGCTTCTCAAGTACTTTAGGGTCAAATTCAACTCCTAAACCTGGTCCTTCTGGTATTTCTATAAAACCATTTTCAAATACAATTGGATCCTTAAATATTTTTTTATGAAGAGGACCTTGGTTAGCTTCAGCTATCATAAAATTAGGAGCACAAGTAGCTACCTGTAAAGCTGCTGCTGCTGCAACCGGTCCACAATACATATGTGGAGCTATAACTGCATAATTTGCCTCTGCCATTGCCGCTACTTTTTTACCCACCAATATACCACCAGCTTGACCAATATCAATCTGAATTATTTGAGCTGCTTGTTTTTTTAATAATTCGGAAAATTGAAAAACAGTAGCTAGTCTTTCTCCTGTTGCAATAGGAATGCTAGTATGTGAAGCTACTCTTGCCATTTCATCAATATTTTCGGGAGATACAGGCTCTTCAAACCAAAAAGGTTGATAAGGCTCTATAGCTTTAGCCACCCTGATAGCACTATAAGTTGTCAATTGACCATGGGTACCTAAAGCAACTTCTAATTCATTGCCTACAGCAGACCGTATGTTCTTAAATATGTTTTCCGTATAAGTTATTTCTTTTAAACTAATATCTCTGGGAACACCTGTTATAGGGTGAAAAGGATCAAACTTACAAGCAGTATTTCCTTCTCTTAACAATTGTTCTGCAACAAAACCAGCATTTTCAGGTTTTCCTTCTGGGATAGGTGGCATATAGGCATAAGCTCTCAATTTATCCCAGCATTTCCCACCGAGTAAATTATATATAGGTTGATTAGTTGCTTTTCCAACTATATCCCATAGCGCCATTTCGATTCCTGACAAAACCATTCCATAATGTAAGCTAGGCAGTCTATAATCATGTCTTCCAGCATACATATCATAGTAAATTTTTTCTATATCAAAGGGATTTTTACCAACTACGAATGCTTCTACAGTTTCATGAACTAATTGAATTTGGGACTTAAAATCTTTCCAAGTCATATTTCCGGTAAAAGAACTTCCTGTAAGTTTTTCGCCTAGACCTATAATTCCTTCATCAGTTGATAATTCTAGAATAAGAAAATACTTCCCTCCTATATACCAATTACCAGTTTCTTCACCTCCGCCTGAACGTGGTGCAGACTCATTTTCTATTACGTATGTTTTTACCCCTGTTACTTTCATTTTTCCCTCAAATTATTTTCTTTGCCCTGAGTTCCATTCCCAATTATCAGGTGGCCATATATTTTTTCCTCTTCTACCGTTTTGTCCTTTTCTAGACTCATCATACATATCTTTTACAGTATCTTGCCAATTTTTAATATGTGGAGTACCTCTATGATATTCAAATGCATCTGCGTTAGAATAAACTTCATATAGATAAAGTTCAGTAGGATCATTTAGATTTTGGTAAACATCAAATCTTAAACATCCTGGCTCTTCGTTAGTGGATCCAATGCTATCTAATGTAATAGATTTTATGAATTCATCTATATTCTCTTCTTTTACATATTGTGGAGCAGCAATGACCATTAAAGAAGAATTAGAAAAGTAGTCATGGTTTGAAGCCTTTTCTCTCGCAGAGTCCCAAATAACATTTTTATTTGGATAAACAGGCTTACAAAAAGATACTTCAGTTTCAGATGCATAAAAATCTTTTGTATTCTCAGCCCATACTTTAAAATGATCATATGTCGTATGCGCTTTAAATGCATCCTCGTCATCATAAATCTCGCAAAAAGCAAACAAAGTGGGATCGGAAGAATCTTGTATAATATCAAATCTTCTACAACCAGGTTCATTCTTAACAGAACCTTCAGCATCTCCTATTGATTCCTTAATAAATTCTTCAATTTTTTCTTCTTTAACTTTTAGTCTTACCATTAATATGTACATTTTAGCTCCCCTTCATTTTTTTATTATTATACGATTTTTTTTGTTATCCTCTACCAATAAATTCTTGTTTTACAGGTAATACTGTTGCATCAAGCATGTTGGTTCCTTGTGGTAATGATGCCATTAGAAGAGCAGTTCTAGCTATATCATTAGCATCAATAAGAATTTCAGGGCCCTCATCCTTACCTGTTCCTGATCTGCCATCAGATCTTCTTTCAACCATAGTATTCCCTGGATTTAAACAACTAACAGATATTCCATATTCTCTACCATCTAATGCTGCAGATTTTGTCAATCCTCTAACCGCATGTTTGCTAGTAGTATATGGAGATGAAAACATTCTTGGAGAATCACCAGCTATAGAACCTATGTTTATAATCTTTCCACCTTTGGATTTCATATACTTGAACCCTTCTCTAGTACACTTAAATGTTCCTGTAACATTTACAGAAATTACTTGTTCCCATTGATCATCTGAAACTTGATCAATAGGATTCCCTGCCATTACTCCACTATTATTTACAAGAATATCGACAGATCCATATCTATTGAATGCAAAGGAAAACAAATTTGCAACATCTTCTGTATTCGTGACATCTGTTTTATAATAATCGATTATTTCATTACCTGATTGCCTAATTTCATTCACAGCATTAATTAAATTTTCTTGGTTTCTTGATGCTATTATGACTTTAGCCCCCTCTAATGAAAATAATTTTGCAATGGCTTTTCCTATTCCTGTTCCACCACCAGTTACAATTGCTACTTTATCTTTTAAAATATTCATAAAATCTCCTTCTATTTTGTTTTGAATGAAGCAAAACTAGATATAAAAACTATAATACTAGAAATAATTAAAGTTGTTCGCCATCCATTGATAAATAAGGACAATATCTCATCCGAGGAGTTAGAATTTATTTCGCTTAGTTGAGCAGTGATAGGACCAGTAGTTAAAAATATAACTAAAATAGTTGCTGCAAAGCTTTGTCCTATAGTGGTTCCTACATTTCTAATTAAATTTAAATATGCACTTACAGAACCGTATTGATCTTTATTTATACTACTTAAAACAGCACTCATATTTGGAGCCATCCACATTCCTATTCCAAAACCATTTATAAACATCAATATCGTAAATATATTCAAATTAAAATTATTTGCTAAAAATGATAAAGATAAATTTGCTGATGCTGAGAAAATCATTCCTGTTACAGTAAAAATTTTATGACCAAATTTATCAGACAATCTCCCAGAAATAGAAGAGGCGATTACAGTACCTATTCCCGAATATAAAAGTATAGTTCCAACAGAAGTTTCGCTAAGGCCAATTATTTTTTGCAAAAAAATTGGATTTAAGAACATTAACACAGAAAAACCTACAAAACCTGTCATTCTAGAAATTGACCCCCAAAGATATGAAGGTTTCTTATAATTATAAAAATTTAAGATCGGCTGAGTTTGTTTTTTTTCATGCTTATAGAATAAAAATATTAGAGCCAGAAATACTATTATCATCAGAAAATGCAAAATTGAAAAGAATCCAAAAGAAATAGGGTCATTTATTATAAATACAAACAAAGTCATTATAAAAATAAAATACACCATTCCTATTAGATCTAAAGAATGTCTATCAACTTCTAATTTTTCCATTTTGGGGACAAATAAGAAAGTCATAAGAACAGTAAAAATACCTAGAAATCCTATTATTCTATAAGCATATCTCCAACCGTAATTATCTAACATTAGCCCTCCTATAAAAGGAGTTATCATCATTCCAAGAGCAACAGAAGTTGTAATTATACTTAACCCTAAACCTTGATATTTTTTAGGAAATGTAACAGTTACGATAACAAACATCATTATAGAAGTCCCTGTCGTACCAATAGCTGAGATAGTCTTAAACAAAATCAGGATATAAACGTTAGTTGCAAAACTTGCAAAAATTATTCCTATTAAAGCCAGAATTAAAGAAAAAATATAAAATGTTTTTCTACTTATTAGATCTGCCATTCTTCCTATTGGCATAAGTAAGGCTGTCATAACAATAGATGCGGAAAGTATTATCCATGATGCTAATTTAAGGGATAAATCAAATTCATCAATTATAGCAGGCATAGCAATAATTGTTGTGTTGAAATCGAGAAGAAAAATATTTGCAGTAAAAACTACTGGAAAAACAATTAAAAATAATTTTTTATCCATTTAAATTCCTTTTGTAAAAAAGTTCATGTAAAGTGATTCCTGTAGCTACAGAAACATTCAATGAAGAAATTTCTCCTTTCATAGGAATAGACAAAATTTTATCGGAAACTTTAATTATTTTTTCCCCAACCCCATCATGTTCAGAACCCACAACTAGTGCAGTTGGTTTTTCTTTATCAATTTTGGAATCTCTAATATTTTCCCCATCCATATCCAAGGAGAAAATTTGAAAATTCATTTTCTTTAAATATTCTAAGGTTTTTAATATAGAGTTCACTATTGTAAATTCCATGTGTTCCAAAGCTCCTGCTGAAGCCCTAATAGCACCAGGAGAAATTTTTGCTGAATCTTTAGCTGGTACAACTAATCCATGTGCACCAAATATTTCAGCTGTTCTCGCAATAGCTCCCAAATTATGAGGATCTTGAACTCTATCAAGAAAAATCAATAAAGGAATTTCTTTTTTTCTATCTGCTGAAAATATCATCTCTTCAACTGAAGATTGATAATTGTCATCAAGATATAAAATTACTCCTTGGGATTTTTTTGTTGCTGATTTTTTTTCTATGGCCTTTTTGTCAATTGTATTAATTCTTATATTTTTTGAATTAGCAAGGGATATAATTTTCTCGATTTGGGGACCTTTATCATTAGAATCTGAAAGATCAATATATGCAACTCTTTTGTTTGACAATAAAGTTTCAATTACTGAATGCCTTCCTTCAATCTGTCTAAGGTTTGTTTTATTTCTTGAATATCTTGACAATTAGTACTTTTCAAATAAATTATGTCCTGAATTCTATTATAAAATGTATTCAAAAAACTACTAATATATGTATTTATTGATAAAAAAAGGTGAATTATGAAAACTATTAACTTAACTGCTTCTAGACATGCTGTTTTTTACAGCCCATTAATTGCTTTAGTAAGTCAAGGTTTTTTGGAAAATGAAGGATTAAAAGGCGAATATCATATTCCAAATCCAGGCATTAATGTTTACGAAAAAATATCAAACGGAGAAATTGATTTTGCACAATCTGCTGTTTCACAAAGCTGGAACTTCATAGAAAAGAATATCCCTTCTTCTATAAAACATTTTGCATTAATAAACTCTTTTGATGGCTTCTTTATAAACTCTAAAAATAAGGAGGAATTTGAATGGGAAGACTTGTACAAAGGTCCCTTTTATTATGTAAGAGGTGGACAACCAGAGGCAATGTTGAAATATGCATTAGATAAAAAAAATATAGACATAAATAAAATCAAATTAGTCTCAAAAAATCCTTTAAATACTAAAGAAATGTATGATTTATTTTCTCAAGGTAATTCTGGGTTTTTTCATGAACAAGGGAGCTATCCCCATCAATTACAATTAGACGGTCATGGCAAGATAGTTGCTTCAATCGGTGATATTATTGGGCCAGTAGCATTTTCCACCTTATGCGCAGAAGAAAAAACAATTAAATCAGATATAGGGAAAAAAATTTCAGATGCCTTTAAAAAGTCTAAAAAATGGGTTCAAAATTCAGATTCAATGGATGTAGCGAAAAGTGTTCATTCATACTTTAATGATTTTGAGCTAGATTCTGTCTCAAATGCTATAAAAGATTATCAAAAGTTAGGTACATGGGATTCAGATACAAAAATAAGTGACATTGAATATCAAAAAGCAATAGAAGTATTTCAATTTTCAAATCTTATAAGTAAAAACTACTCAAAAGATGATGTAGTTTTATATTCAGAGGACTAAAAAATTGAAAAAGGAAAAGATTTTAATTACAGGTGGACTAGGATTCGTAGGTTCTAATTTAACAAATTTTTTCTCTGAATTAAATGAAGTATTAATTTTAGATATCGAAAATTCAAATCCATATCAAATTAAGACAAGTCCTAATGTTGAAATAGAAAATATAGATATTAGAAGTGAAAAAATTTCAAAAATCATTTCGCTATTTAAGCCTACCTCAATCATTCATTGCGCAGCACAAACTAGTGTCATAGATTCAATTAAAGACCCAGAAAAAACAAAAAGTATAAATATTGAAGGGACAAATAATCTTGTAAGCGAGATAAAAAAATTAAATGGTTGTTATTTTACTTTTATTTCGTCTGGAGGAGCAATTTATGGAGAACCTAAATATTTACCTGTTGATGAAAAGCATTCAGTTAACCCAATTTCAGAATATGGAAAATCCAAACTTGAAGGAGAAAAAATAGTTTCAAAATTACTTTATAAATCAAAAATAGAATATTCAATTTTAAGACCTTCAAACATATATGGACCAAAACAAAAAAGTCAAAACGTAATTCCTATTTTTATAAATAAAATGTTGAAGAATAATGAAATTATTATTTATGGAGATGGAAATTCAACAAGAGATTATATATACATTGATGATCTGGTTAATATAATAAATCTTTTTTGTACAAAAAAGATCAGTTCTAAAATTAACCTCTCTTCAAATTACGAAGTTAAAATAATCGATATATATAAAATACTTAAGGAAAAATTAAACTATAAATTAAATCCAATATTTAAAGAAAAAAGAAAAGGCGAAGTAGAAAATATTGTTCTTGATAATTCAGAATTAATAAGTATTACTAATTATAGTCAGTTCACAAATATTGTTGATGGAATAGAAAAAACTGTTAATTTTTAGATTCAGATTGCTTAATTATATCTTCCAATGCCACCCAAGATAACATTGCACACTTAATTCTTACAGGAAATTTTCTAACTCCTGATAATGCAGAAATATCACCTAATACGTCAAGCTCATTTTCACTAAGCTCTTCACTTTTTATCAATTTTCTGAAAAGATCCACCGTATTTTGCAAATCTTTAGTATCAATATTATTGATTTTTTCAGCTAATAAAGATCCAGAAGCTTGAGATATGGCACAACCTCTACCGGTAACGGCTATAGAAACTTTATTTTCTTCTAAAACGTTTAATTGAATCTTAATTTCATCTCCGCAGAAAGGATTATTTTTTTCGACTTCAAAATCTGGGGTTTCTAATAATTCAGTATTTCTAGGATTATGATAATGATCCATCACAATTTCTTCATACATCTCATTTAATTCATCGTTTACCATATCTACGAAATCCCTTGGATATCTAATGAGGGAATAGAATTATCAATTGAATTTTCTAAATATTCTATTATTTCATCATCCTCAAATTCATCGATAATTTCTTGAGCAAAACCTCTAATCAACATTGACATTGCATCTTCGTTATTTATTCCTCTACTTTGAAGATAAAATAACATATTTTTATCCATATTACCTGCAGTAGCTCCATGACTACACTCAACATCATCAGCATATATTTCTAAACTAGGTTTAGTATCTACTTCACAGTCTTTTGATAGTAAGAAGTTTAGATCTTTTTGAAATGCCCTTGTTTTTTGCGCATCTTGCTTTACCAAAACTTTCCCACTAAAAACAGCTTTTGATTTACCTGCTAAAATTCCCTTAAACATTTGATCACTAGAACATTTTTCTACAGAATGAGTTATAGATATTTCATTTTCTTGAAGCTGATTTTTATTTGTTATGTACAATCCATGAAAATTACATTCAGAGTTTATTCCAACTAAATCACTATGAATATCATATCTTGAAACCAATCCTGATAGAGAAAAAGAAGTTGAGATAAATTTTGATTCTTCTTTTTGAAGCACTCTATCAAACTGAAAGAAAAATGAATTCCCTGAATCTATTTGCATTCTTTTATGAGAAACATTACTTCCTTTCTCTAAAAGATATTCAATCACTGGAACCACTAAATTATTCTTCTTGTCTGAAGAAAGATTAAAGTAAGATTCAAGAATATTTGTTTGAGATTTAGAATTTACTTGAACAAACAATCTTGGGAAAGAAGATATATTATTTTTATTATTAGTTGTAACAAAAACAATATTTAAATTATTTTCTTTTTTAGAATCGTCTATAGAAATAAAGATAGGATCTAGCATAAAAGCAGAATTTAAAGCAATCATTTCATTTTCATCATTAGATGCTATTTCACCAAACTTTTCTGATAGAGTTTCTAGTGCGCTTAATTCATTAGATTTTTCTACAGTTATATTATCAGAATGGAAAGATTTTTCTGAATTATAAAAGCCATCAACTATATATATAGTTTGAAATTTTTTACTTGAAAAAACCTCTGGATTAGTTTTTAGATCTAAAGATTCTTTTTGAGGCAAAAAAAAGTTAGTTTTACTCAAGTTATGGAAATTTGTATATTTCCACAATTCTGAAGTCTTAGGGTTAGGAGGAAGTCCATTTTTAGTAAAATTTTTCCAACCTAAATCATTAACTTTATTTACATTTTTGTTAGAAAAACCTGAAGGTCTAGTTATATTACTAATGTTGTTAAATTCAATACCTTTCATTTTATTTACCAAGACCAGATATTATTTTTTCATAACCATTGGTTTCTATATCGAGGGCTAATTCTTTAGTTCCAGATTTTACGATCTCACCATTTACTAAAATATGGACATAATCAGGTTCAATATAGTTCAGAATTCTTTGATAATGAGTAACAATTATGAATGACCTTTCTTCAGACCTCATTAGATTAACTCCATCAGAAACAGCCTTTAAAGCATCTACATCAAGGCCTGAATCCGTTTCGTCTAAAATAGCTAATTTTGGTTCTAAAATTGAAAGTTGTAAAATTTCATTTTTTTTCTTCTCTCCTCCAGAAAAACCAAAGTTTAATGATCTTTTAGTTAGCTCTGTATCAATACCTATATCCTTTACTTTTTGATCATAAAACTTAGAGAATTCTCTTACAGAAAGTTTTTCTCTTTTAAAATATTCGTTTTTTGAATCCAATGAAGATTTTAACATTTGATATGACCTTACTCCAGGGATTTCAGCTGGATATTGAAAAGCCAAAAACATTCCTAAATGAGATCTTTCATCAGGAGGAAGATCATTTAAAAGTTCTTTCATAAAGTGTATTTCACCTTCAGTAATTTCATAATCAGGTTTACCAGCTAGTACATTAGCTAATGTACTTTTTCCTGAACCGTTCGGACCCATAATGGCATGAATTTCTCCAGGGTTGATTGATAAGTTTATACCTCTTAATATTAAGTCTTCACTATCAACAACTTGAGCTTTTAAGTTTTTAATTTCAAGCATTTTCTCTCCTCATTTATCCTACAGCACCTTCTAAGCTGACTTTTAATAATTGTGTTGCTTCCAAAGAAAATTCGAAAGGCAATTCTTTTATTACATCTTTACTCCAACCTGTGATAATCATATGATTTGCTTCTTCTTCGGACAATCCTCTAGACATAAGATAAAAAAGTTGATCTTCTGAAACTTTTGATGTAGAAGCTTCATGTTCAAGCCTAGCGGAAGAATTTCTTACTTCGATGTATGGGACTGTATGAGCACCACATTTATCTCCAATTAATAGAGAATCACATTGAGTGTGATTCATTGCACCTTCAGCAGTTGGCATAATTTTTATTTGACCTCGGTATGTATTTTGACCTTGCCCAGCAGAAATACCTTTAGAAACTACTGTAGATTTAGTATTTTTACCAATATGAATCATTTTAGTTCCAGTATCTGCTTGTTGGAAATTATTAGCCATAGCTACAGAATAAAATTCTCCTGTAGAGTTGTCTCCTTGAAGTATGACTGATGGGTACTTCCATGTTATTGCTGAACCAGTTTCAACCTGTGTCCAAGATATTTTAGAATTTTCTAATGCTTTTCCTCTTTTAGTAACAAAATTATAAACCCCACCTTCACCATCTTTTGTTCCAGGAAACCAGTTTTGAACAGTAGAATATTTAATTTCAGAATTTTTCATAGCTACTAGTTCAACCACAGCTGCATGCAATTGTGAAGTTTTCCTAAAAGGTGCTGTGCACCCCTCTAAATATGATACATATGCGCCTTCATCAGCAATAATCAATGTTCTTTCAAATTGCCCAGATCCTTCTGTATTTATTCTAAAATAGGTCATTAATTCTATTGGACATCTTACTCCAGGAGGAATATAAGCAAAAGATCCATCACTAAAAACTGCTGAATTTAATGCTGAATAAAAATTATCCGAGTAAGGGACCACTGAACCTAAATATTTTTTTACTAAATCAGGGTGTTTCTTCACAGCTTCATTGAAGGAGCAAAAAATTATACCCATATCTTTCAATTGATCATCAAGTGTATTTGCAACTGAAACTGAATCAAAAACAGCGTCTACAGCCACCCCTGCCAATTTTTCTCTCTCATTTATAGGAATACCTAATTTTTCAAATGTTTCAAGCATCTCAGGATCAACATCATCAAGAGATTTTGGAGTTTCTGTCATAGATTTAGGAGCTGCGTAATAATAAATATCTTGAAAATCAATAGGTGGATACTTAACTTTCGCCCAATCCGGTTCTTTAGAATTTTCAAGTAATTTTTCCCAATGCCTGAATGCTTTCAATCTCCATTCAAGAAGCCATTTAGGCTCTTCTTTTTTTCTAGAAATCAATTTTACAATTGATTCATCTAGACCTTTTGGTGCTAGCTCAGTTTCAACATCAGTTGTAAAGCCCCATTTATATTCGTCCATTCCTGATAAATCTGTATCACGTGATATGCTATCGGGGGTAGGCATAAATTCTCCTAATAATTTATATTTATATATATATTTAATATTATATCTTTTTATTCGACTAAGATAGAATATAAAAACACATTAATTTTGAGATTAGAAAATATGAACTATGAAGCAGTAATTGGTTTAGAAACGCATGTGCAACTAAATACAAACTCTAAGATGTTTAGTCTTTCAAGTGCTAAATATCAAAATCAAGACCCTAATACAATAGTAGATCCTACATCAATGGGATTACCTGGAGCTCTACCTGTTGTTAATAAAAAAGCTGTGGAAAGTGCCATTATGATTGGACTAGCACTTGATTGTAGTATTTCAAATAAAACAAAATTTGATAGAAAGCAGTATTTTTATCCAGACTTGATGAAAGGCTACCAAATTTCTCAATTTGATGAACCTATATGTTATGAAGGATTTGTAGAACTTTCATCAAATAAAAAAATAAGAATCAACAGAGTTCACATGGAAGAAGATGTTGCAAAATTGACTCATATAAATACCAGAGATTCTAATTACAGCTTACTAGATATTAATAGGTCAGGAACACCCTTAATGGAAATTGTTACAGAACCAGACTTAAGTTCTTCTAAAGAGGTAATTGAATATATAGAGAATTTGCAAAAAATTATAAGATATATTGGAGTTGGATCTGCAAACATGGAAGAAGGTTCTTTTAGATGTGATGCAAATATAAGTATAAGAGAAGAAGGATCTAAAGAATTAGGAACAAAAGTAGAAATCAAAAATATGAATCGTGTATCTGCAGTAGCAGATGCAGTTGATTATGAAATAAAAAGACAAATTAAATCTAAAGAAAATAATGAAATAATCATCCAAGAAACCAGAGGATGGTCAGATGAAAAATCTATAACAATTTCTCAAAGAACAAAAGAAGAGTCAAATGACTACAGGTATTTTCCTGAACCAGATATTCCTCCATTAGAAATCGACTCAGATTGGGTTAATCAAATTCAAAGCCTTTTGCCAGAATTACCTAAAACTAGGAAAGAAAAATATATTAATGAATATCAACTTAGCGATTATGATGCCGAATTATTAACAGGAGATATTAATTTTTCAAATTTCTTTGAAGCAACAATTGAATCTCATAATAAAAACAATGAATCTATAAAATATATCGCAAATCTTATGAATGGAGATTTTAGTAGACTGCTAAACTTAGAATCTACTAGTTATGAAAAATTGAAATTTAAACCAGAGGACCTATCTGAATTAGTAGAAATTTATTTTCAAAAAAAAATAAATAACAAAATTTTAAAAATAGTTTTAGAAGAAATGTGGAATACTGGATCTAAGCCTGATGATATTATTAATGAAAAAAATCTAGTAATTATATCTGATACAAACGAACTAGAAGATACAATAAGTAATATAATTGAAAGTAACCCTAAAGCTGTTGAGGACTTCAAAGCAGGAAAAGAGCAGTCTCAAAAGTTTTTATTAGGACAAGTGATGAAGGAAACTAAAGGTCAAGCAGACCCTAAAATTTCAAGCGAATTAATAAATAAAATTTTACAAACAAAAAAATAGAAATTGAGGAAATTTTGGATTTACTTTTTTCAGTATTGATGATGGTTTTTGCAGTAATAATAATTGCTATAATACTTTTGCAAACAAGAGGAAGCAGTGCAGGTTTATTTGGACAATCAGATGGATCATACCGATCAAGAAGAGGAATAGAGCAAATACTATTTAGATTGACAATATTATTGATAATTTTGTTTGTTGGAGTAGCCGTATTAAATGTCAGATTCTAAATTTTTCTAAAAGTAGTTCCATCTTTTGAATCAAGAATTTCAATTCCTTTAGACAATAAATCATTTCTTATCTGATCAGCTTTATCATATTCTTTTTCTGCTCTTAGTTTATTTCTCTTATTAATCAATTCTATAATTTCAGAATCATCTTGATTTCTGTCATTAAATTCAAAACCTAAAATACTTAATAGATCTCTAAGTAAAGATATACCTTCATTGATTTTTTTATTATTATCATTTGCTTTATTTATTTCATGAATTAAATCAAATATAATCGCTATAGCTTTAGGAGTTGCAAGATCGTCTTCCATTGCAATTAAAAATTTATTTTTATAATCCTTTACATCAAAACCGGACTCTCCACTTAATATAAGAGTTCTCTCAATTCTTTGTATAGATTTTTGAGCAATTTCTAATGAATTTTCATCTAACGAACTTGGTTGTCTATAATGACTTTGCAGAATCCATAATCGGATAGAATTTCCTGAATATTTTTCTAAAGCATCTATAACATCAAGAGAGTTTCCTAAAGATTTACTCATTTTTTCATCCCCAGAACGCTTTAACAAACCATTATGAACCCAAATTTTAGCAAAAGGCTTATTGCCTGTTGAAGATTCACTTTGAGCAATTTCATTTTCATGATGAGGAAACACTAAATCTAATCCTCCTCCATGAATATCAATTGAAGTACCAAGATGTTTTTTAACCATAGCAGAGCATTCTATATGCCATCCTGGTCTACCTGTCCCCCATGGACTATCCCAATGAGTTTCGTCTTCTTCAGCATGTTTCCAAAGAGCAAAATCACCGTGATTTTTTTTCTCAGGTTCGTTTTCTATTCTATTTCCTTCAATAAGATCTTCTAAATTTCTTCTTGAAAGCTTTCCATAATCTTTAGAAAATCCAACATCGAAGTATACACTTCCATTAAGTTCATAAGCTGCATTTTTTTCAATCAAATCTTTTATCAATTCAATTATTTCATTCATGTCTTCTGTAGCTCTAGGATGAACATCTGCTCTTCTTACACCTAATTTATCCATGTCTTCAAAAAAAGCTTTTATGTATTTTTCAGCTACTTCTTTAGGGGAAATATTTAATTCCTTTGATTTAGCAATTATTTTATCGTCTACATCTGTAAAATTTTGAACTCTTTTTACTTTGAAACCAGTGTATTCAAGGAATCTATGGAGAACATCAAAAGTTATAGTAGACAAAGCATGCCCTAAATGTGGTCTGTCATAAACAGTAACACCGCATACATACATTTTTATTTCTTTTTTTTCTATTTTTTCTTTTTGCTTAGTTAAAGTGTTATACAAATACATATTAATTTTTTTTCAAACTACAAATTGATTGAGATGCTATAGCTTTTTCTGAACCAATAATACCAATAAAATCAGTAGTAGTACTCTTTATATTTATAAGTTTTATATCAATTTTTAAGATTTTAGAAATAATTGACTTCATATTTTCAATATATTTCGACATTTTTGGCTTTTGAGCAATTATCGTGTTATCTAAATTAACAATTCTGAATTTTTTTTCAGTAATTAAATCTGAAACTTTATTTAACATTAATGTAGAGTCTATATCTTTTAAAGAATTATCAGTAGATGGAAAAAATTTTCCAATATCTCCTAATGATGCAGCTCCTAAAATGGAATCGATTATTGAATGTATTAGAACGTCCCCGTCAGAATGGCCTTTAAGCTTATATTGAAAATCTATATCTAAGCCTCCTAATCTAAGAGGAGAGCCTTTTTCAAGTTCATGTATATCAAATCCAGTGCCATAATAAATCAAATTATTTTCTATGTCATTCTTTGTAGTTATTTTTATATTGTTTATTTCGCCTGGAATTGTTTTTATATTTATCGAAGTATTATCAAGTAAGGAAGAATCATCTGTGTATATTTCAGAAGGATTAATATTCCTTATATTTTCAAAAAAAACTTTTTTATTAAAAAATTGTGGAGTTTGAACATTAATAAGTTTCGATCTGTCCAAAGTTTTAGTTACAAACTCATCTTCATTTATAACTTTTACAGTATCAGTAGGAGACAAGCCTGGAATAACAGCATCATATTTTTCTAATAAATCTATACCTTTTAGATAAATTTTTTCTGTAGCATATGGTCTAGCAGCGTCATGAATAATCAAATAATCTATATGAATATTCTTATCATTGATATGATCTACAGCTTTTAAAAAAGATGCTGACCTAGTGTTTGAACCTTCTATGATTACAATTTTTTCTTCATAATCTTTACCTCTTATAAAATCTTTAAATTTTATAAAGTTATCCTTAGAAGAAACTATGAAAACTTTTTCAATAAATTTAATTGATAATATAGTTAATAAAGATTTTATTGCTATAGGAGTCCCATCAATTTCATAAAAAGTTTTATCCTGTTCAAATCTTTTTGATTTTCCAGCAGCAAGTAATATTGCTGAAACTTTTTTATCAGTTTTTTTCATAACTAACTATTATTATTTTTATTCCTTTTAATCATTATTTCATTTTCTTTCATAGTTAGTTTCAAAATATCTCCATTTTTTATCTCATTAGATATAATCATTTTTGAAATCTTGTTTTCAATTTGTTTTTGCAGCAATCGCCTTAAGGGCCTTGCTCCATAATATTTATCAAATCCCTGTTCAGCAATAAATTCCTTAACTTTTTTATTTATTTTCAATTGAACTTTTTTTTGTTTTAATTTATTCGTCAAATCATCAAATACTTTATCAACAATCAATAACAAATCTTCTTTAGATAAAGATTCAAAAATAATTATTTCATCAATTCTATTTAAGAATTCTGGTCTAAAATGTGATTTCAATGATTCTGATACATTATTATGCTGTTCTTCATTTTTTTTATCAGAATCTTGCACAAAACCAATTGATTCTTTATTTATAAAATCACTACCTAAATTTGAAGTCATTATTATAATAGTATTGGTAAAATCAACAGTTCTTCCCTGCCCATCAGTTAACCTTCCATCATCCAAAACTTGAAGCAATACATTAAAAATATCATCATGAGCTTTCTCTATTTCATCAAATAAAACAACACTATATGGATTTCTTCTTACAGCTTCTGTTAATTGTCCAGCATCATCGTACCCAACATAGCCTGGAGGAGCTCCAATTAATCTTGCCATAGAATAACTTTCTCTATATTCAGACATATCCACTCGAACTATATTGTTTTCATCATCAAATAAAAATTCTGCTAATGATTTAGCAAGTTCAGTTTTTCCTACACCAGTTGGACCTAAAAATATAAATGATCCTATAGGTCTAGTTGGGTCTTGCAACCCTGCTCTGCTTCTTCTAATTGAATCTGAAATTCCTTGAACAGCTTTAGTTTGACCAATAACTCTTTTATGCAATTCTTCTTCAAGTTTTAATAATTTTTTTGATTCACTTTGAATTAAATTATCTATAGGTATACCTGTTTTTTCAGAAATAACTTTCGCTATATGCTTAGGTTCAACTATTTCAACTTGTTTTTCGCTAAACCCCCACTGTTCTCTTTGTAACCTTAAGTTTTCTTCTTTTTGGTATCTTTTTTCTACTATTTTTTCTGAATCTGATTTATTGCCCTCTTGAAAAAGTTTATTTTCTTCTTCTTTAAGCACATTGATTTCATTTTCAATTTCAGAAATCTGATCAGGGGTTAAGGGATTTTCAATTTTTACTCTTGATAGTGATTCATCCATTAAATCTATAGCTTTATCAGGCAAAAATCTATTTTTTATATATCTATCTGATAATGTCACAGCGGATTCTATCGCTTCATCTGAAATTTTCAATTCATGATGTTTTTCATATTTATATCTTAATCCTTGAAGCATTTTAATTGATGCCTCTTTTGTAGGTTCATTTATAAAGACAGGAGAAAATCTTCTTTCTAAAGCTTGGTCTGATTCAATATATTTTCTGTATTCATCTGGAGTAGTAGCTCCAATGGTTTGTAATTTACCTCTCGCAAGTGCGGGTTTCATCATATTTGAAGCATCTAATGCACCACCACCAGATCCAGCACCAACTACTGTGTGTATTTCATCTATAAATAAAATTATCTCTCCCTGAGAATCTTCCATTTCTTTTATAATTGTTTGCATTCTTTCTTCAAATTCACCTCTAACTCCAGTTCCAGCTAATAATTGCCCTAGCTGAAGAGATAAAACTTTTTTATCTTTTAAAAATGGGTGAACATTACCACCTATGATATTTAAAGCCAAGCCTTCAGCTATTGCCGTTTTACCAACACCTGCATCTCCAATAAGTACAGGATTATTTTTTGTTCTTCGTAGCAATATTTGCTGAACTTTTTTAATTTCAGAATCTCTTCCTATTATTGGATCAATTAAATTTTGCTTTGCTAGGCTCGTCAAATCAACAGAATATTTATCCAGAAATTCGTACTTAGATTTTTCTTTAATATCCTGATCTTCATTTGATTTTTGTTCAGAAAAATCAATATTTTCTTTTTTTGTCTTAAGTTCGGAATTTGGATTAGCTACCAAATATGCAAACTGTACATTATCAACGGTCAGTCTGTTACTCAAGAATAAATCAAACGTTATATTATTAGTTGTTCTATATTCTTGGAGAGATCTTCTATTTATCACTCTTGTGATTGGAGCTTTATTTGCTAGCTCAACTAATCCTAGTAAAACATGAATGATTTTTATTTTTTCACTCTGAGTTGCATTCGCAAGATCTAAACAAATTGAGTAGAGCTTTTGCATAGGATTTTCATATCTAATTTCTTGAATAGGAAACTTATTGTCATTGAATCCTTTCATAAGTTCTGTTTCCCAATTTTTTAGAGAGGATTCTGTAACTAAATTGCTTAGAATATTAATTACTGAATCTGTTCTTAAAAGAGACAACATAAGATGATTTATAGTAAAAAATTCTTCTCTATATGCACTAGTTGCTAGATGTTCCGCTTGATCAAAAACTTCTAAAAGTTCTTTATCCATAATATCTCTAGACCAAATTTCTGTTGAAATCATAAACTCCTCCTGCTTATATTTTCAGGCAATTCTTTTACAGATCCCCTGCTTCTATATCTAATCAATTCAGACTCAAGAAAATTGTTTTTCTTCTCGAGTTCATTAATTTGTTTAAGTAAATCAGTAATTATTTCAATTCCAGCTCTATTAATACCAAATTTCTCAATCCAATCTTTAACTTTTTCTATTTTTTCAATATCTATAACGGAATAATACCTAGTGCCTCCTGGTGATCTAAAAGGTACAACTAGGTTCCACCTCTCATAATTTCTCAAGGTTTGCTGATGCAATCCTACAATTTTAGAAACAATCCCTATTGCATAAACTGGTTCTTCTCTAGAAAAGCTAATAATATTACCTCTACTCGTATAATAAAATTATAACATAATATATACATAATATGTAATTATAGACTAAGATTATCTTATAACTAACATATAAGATAATTAAATAGTTTTCGAAAACTTTATAGAGATATATAATTTAGAAACACATATAATTTATTCAAAATGAGAAAACCAGAATTACCTTTAAAATTTAATAAATATCAATCTTCTCTAAATAAATTCACTAAAGAATTTTATAAAAAGCTTAAAGATCCTTTGTATGGAACACACAGGTACTTTTTAGGCTGGATAGATGAAAATGGACACGATGATGACACTACAGGGAAAGCGTTCAGACCTTCAATTATGATGCTTATAAATGAAGCTTTAGGAGGGAAAGAAAAAAATATTTTACCGCTAGCAATGTCCATAGAATTATTCCATAATTTTTCATTAATACACGATGACATAGAGGATAGGGACGAAATCAGAAGAAATCGTAAAACTGTTTGGAAAATTTGGGGTGAAGATGTAGGAATTATTTCTGGAAGTTCAATGCATGCTTTAGCAAGTAAAGCTCTAGAAGAAATCAATTCAAAAGATGAACTTAAACTTATAGAGCTAAGAAAATTGATAAATAAAACATGCATAGCTGTTATAGAAGGACAATATTTAGACATAGATTTTGAAAGTAGAAAACAAATAAATGTCGAGGATTACCTACAAATGATAGAAAAGAAAACAGGGGCATTAATTAAGACATCTGTAATTTTGGGTTCAATTCTTGAATCAAATAATAAAATAACCACTGATATATTTTCAGAAATCGGGAATACATTTGGACATATGTTTCAAATAAAAGACGATGTACTAGGAATATGGGGAAATAGCGAATTTGGTAAGCCTATCGGGAGCGACATATTAAAGAAAAAGAAATCTTTTCCAATATTGCAGCTAATCCAAACTTGCGATTCCAAGGATAAAGAATTAATAAATGAAATTTTTAATGAAGAAATAAATGAAAAAGAAAAACAGATAATATTGGACTTAATGAATAAATATAAAATTAAATCTTACTGTGATTCAATTTTGAATGACAAATACAATGATACGATATCATTAATTGAAAAATTAGATATTTCCGATAAATATAAAAGTATGCTTTTAGATACAAACTTTTTCTTAATGCATCGTACAAAATAATGAACTTAATAATTAGTAATAAATACTTCAAAAAGAAAGCCATAAACAATAATTTTTATTTTTACTCCATAGAAAAAAATGATGATTTTATTGATTTGAAAAAAACAATAGATGATTTAAAGCCAAAAAATATTATTTCTTTAGATTTCGCCCTCCAAACTATAAAGAATATAGAAAATGGAAGTATTATTGTAGCAAAAGAAACTATAAGCATGAATTCTAAACCAATCAATTGGTCTGTGCCGAGAGAAGACAGATGGTTCGATACTTCTGAAGAATTAAATAAATCAATTTGCGATATTCTAGAAAAATTAACATTTGAACATTATGTAGGCTCAGGCATTGAATTAGAAAATGCTCATAATATACATCATAGATCAAATGCTAAAAAATGGATAAATGATAATCTAAATGGAATTTTCATAGATAGCTATTCTTCAAGATTAAATGAATTTATGATAAACAACTCACTTAACATATCAATAATCAGAATAATTAATTCAAGCTTTCCAATCACAAACAACTTAAATCCTACAATTTGGAATAAGTTTAATGAATTTTTAAGAGAATTATATTTTCATAAAATAAAAACAAAAAAAATCAAAAATGAAATATTTGAAAAAAAATTATTCTATGAATTTTCAAAAATCAGATAATATGAAAAATTTAATTTTCCTTCAATCTGGTAAAAAATTAAATTACAAAGAATCTATAAAGACATGCTATGAAATCATAAATAGGAATTATGAAAATTTTCCTATTTATATGTTTTTTATTAAAAAAAATCTTATGGATGACTTTGCAAGTATATATGCTTTTTCTAGAGGAATTGATTTTATAGGAGATGAACTTTCTAAAGAAAGCATTTTTGATGGATTAGAAATTTGGCAAAAAGAATTAGACCTTGCTTATAAAAACAGTGCTACAAATCCAGTTTTTATAGCTCTACAAAAAACAATAAAAAAATACAATTTACCTAAACTACCATTTGAAAAATTAATAAAAGCAAATTCTATAGATCAAACAAAACATAATTATAATTCATTAGAGGAACTTTATTATTATTGTGAACATTCTGCCAATCCTGTTGGAGAGATTGTATTAAATATTATGGGATATAGAGATAAAAACCTAGTAAATCTTTCTAATAATGTTTGCACAGCACTTCAAATTACTAATTTCATTCAAGATATACAAATTGATTTAAGTAAAGGGAGGACTTATATCCCAGGTGAATTTTTAAAAAAACACAAAGTTGATTTATCAAAACTGAATAACAAAAAGATTTTAGATAATGATACGTACAAGGAACAATTTGAAAATCTAATTACTGAACTAGTTAATATAAATAAAACGTTATATCAGGATGGGAAAAAGCTTACATCCTACCTTAAAAATAAAGATGCGACTATAATCCAAATTTTTATAAGTTCTGGTGAAAGTATATTAAAAAAAATTAGTAAAAATAAATCAAATATACTTTTAAAAAAACCTAAAACTAATTCATTGGAAAAAATCATTATAATAATCAAATCTATTTTAAAATCTTATTTACACAAAAATTGAAAAACAAAAATCAAAAAATAGCAATAATTGGGGGAGGAATTTCAGGAATAGCTGCATCAGTATTTCTTATTGAAAAAGGTTATAAAGTAGATATTTTTGAAACAAAAAAAACTTTAGGGGGGAGAGCTGGATCAATAAAAAACAAAAATATTACTGTAGACATAGGACAGCACATATTTTTACCTTCATATAAAAATTTTCTAGAAGTCCTAGAAAAACTAAATGTTAAGCAATATTTATCTATAAAAAAGAAAATTAATATTCCAGTGCAAGATAACTCAAAAACTCACTATATTAAATCAAGCATTCCTTTATATCCACTAAATTTAATTTTTTCTGTTTTAAACTACAAAAACTTAAAATTCATTGAAAGACTAAAGATAATTTTAGGTTTATATAAATTATCAAAATCAAAAGATTATAATTCTAAAACTTCCTTCAAATCATGGTTAGAAAAAAATGGTCAAAATAATGACATGATAAAAAAGTTTTGGGAAATAATTTGTGTTCCGGCTTTTAATTCTAAACTTAACGAAATAACAATGAATCATGCGATAAATTTATTTCAGATTATGATTTTCAATTATAAAAAAAATATAGGAATTTGTTATTTCAAAAAACCTTTTAGCAAAATTCTAAATAAAAATTTTGAAAATTACATAAAGAAAAATGAATCAAACTTATATCTAGGAGAAAAAATAGAAAATATAAAATATTCTCAAAAAAAATATTCATTAATGAGCAAAAATAAAAATTATGTGTATGACAAAGTCATAATAGCGACTACTATTGGGGGGATAAAAAGTTTCGATTCACCCACTAATAATAAGACCCAAAATAATAATTTAAGAACTGATGGAATAATCAATATCTATTTTTGGTTTAATAAAAAGGTAACCAACGAAGATTTTATTAGTTTTACTAATTCAAAATTAGAATGGGTATTTTCTGATAATAAATTTAGAAAATCAAATAAAGAATATAGAATCGTAATTTCTCTAAGTGCAGTTGGGAATCTATTAAAGGTTACTAATCAAAAATTAATTCAAGAATATGAAAAAATATTAAGAAAAGAATTGAATATTTCTGAAAACATAAAAAACATAAGGTCTCTTGTAATAAGATCTCCAAAGGCAACACAAATATCTACAAAAAAAATCAATCTGAATCATAAAAGTAGAAATCTATATTATGTAGGAGATTGGACGATAAATAGTTTACCAAACACTATGGAAACAGCAGCATTGTCTTCGAAAAAACTAATTAACAATTATTTTAAATAATTGAACCTATAATATTTTCTTTTTTTATTGGGCCATTCTTTATTGAATCGCAAGATTTTCCTAATAAAAATATATTATCTGACAATAAAAAATATTCAATTGATCTAATTTTACATTCAATGTTTATTGAATCAGGAATAGAAATATTATCGATTTTTTTGGTATTAACAAAAATTGAATTGTCATACAAATTTAATGTTTCATTGGGTAGCCCAACTACTCTTTTTATATGATTTAATGAGTGGATTTTGCAAAAATAAATAATTACATCGAATCTTTTTATTGAGGAAAAATCAGATATTTTTTTTACCAAATAATAGGAACCTTCATGAAAATTTGGTTCCATACTATTACTATTCATTTCAGTTATTTTGAAAATCATGTAGTTTTTTGGAAAAAATAGTATATTCAATAAATTTTTAACAAAAGGTATTATCAAACTTCTTAAATTTATCATAATATATATTCTACAACCACAAGAAAAAAATTAAACAAGGAGAAAAAATGTTAAATAATATTTTTGAAAAAGTATTCAATGTACATGAAGCAACTAGTCACTGTGATATCCCGTGTGGAATTTATGATCCACATGATGCACTACAGGCGGCTCAAACAGTGATCAGAATGACGGAATTGCTTGAAGAACTAGATTATTCAAAAGGACCATCTGCAAGTCTAGGTAATTCAATGGCTAGATATGTTGCTGCAAAAGAAGAGCACGCAAAAAAAGCAAAAGATGACATTTTGGTTATATGGACTGATTATTTCAAACCAGAACATTTAGAAAAATACCCTGATTTACATGAAAAAGTTTGGAATGCATGTAAGCTAGGATCTTTTGTAAAAGTTAATGTAGACCTTGGAAAAGCTAAAGAGTTTAAAGCAGCATTAGAAGAAATAGGGGATATTTTTTGGGAAACTAAAAAATAATTATTTTTTTAGGCAGGGTCAAATAGATTCTGCCTAAAGCTCTCTAATTAATAAAACTAGGGATAGTACCAACAAAGTAATTCCTAAAATTTTACGTAACTGATTATCATTAGCAATTGTTACAAATCTTGATCCACAATACATCCCAATTATTGTAGGCAAAACAATAGTTAATACTAGAAAATAATCAAATCCTCCTGAAAAAGAATGTCCTGCATAAGCTGAAATACCTACTAAAATAGACAAAAATAGGTTTATACCACCAGCTTTCTTAATATTCATCCTTAAGAAATATACAAAAGCAGGAACTCTTAGAACTCCTAAAGCCAAGCCTACAGTACCTCCGAAATAAGATATAAGAATACCCACAATAACTTCATATAAAGAATTTTTGTTTGAAGGCTTATCTTCAAACTCACTTATTTTGTAAAAAGTCATGACTAAGCCTGATACAACAAGACAAAAAATCATAATTATTAATAGATATAATTCAGGGATTTGAAATGCAAAATACCCACCTAAGAATGCGGCAATCATTGATGGTATAGCAATTCTAATAGATGCTTTTATAGGAACTCTGTTTTGTTTTATAGCGGGTATTAAACCGGCAAATGAACCAAAGATAACAGCAAGCAAATTTGTGGATGCTGCGATAATAGGTTCAATCCCTAAAATAATTATTATAGGCAATCTTACCGCTCCTAACGCTATTCCTAAAAACCCTCCTAAGAAGCCAATTAATAAACAAATAATAGATAAGATCAAATAAATATATAAAGAGTACTCCATTATTTATGCCACCAATTGTGGAACAACTGCTAAAAGAACACCAGCCACTGTAGCTGTTCCAATAACACCTGCTATATTAGGACCCATTGCATGCATCAGAATATAGTTATTTGGATCTTCTTTAAATGCTTCATTTTGAACTACTCTTGCTGCCATAGGTACTGCGGAAACTCCTGCAGCTCCAATCATTGGATTTATCGGTTTACTTAAGAACAAGTTCATCACTTTTGCAAGTAAAATCCCAGAAATAGTAGCAAATACAAAAGAGATTAATCCAAGAATAAAAATGGATATTGTTTCTACTTTCAAAAATACACTTGCAGGCATTGTTGCACCAACTGATAATCCTAGTAAGATTATAACTACATTCATTAACTCATTTTGAGCAGTTTTTGCCAATCTATCAACAACTCCTGATTCTCTCAAAATATTACCAAACATCATAATTGAAATAAGAGGAGAAGCATCTGGAACCAAAATACTAACTATTAAAATAGTCAGTATTGGAAAAACTATTTTAGTTCTCTTAGAAATCTTCTTTTCTGAATAATCCATTCTAATTCTACGTTCATTTTTTGTTGTAAAAAGTCTAATTAATGGAGGCTGAATTATAGGAACTAAAGCCATATAAGAATATGCCGCAACTGCAGTTGCACCCACAATATCACTCATATTATATAAAGGTAAAGAATTGCCCAATTCTCTCATTCTTGTTGAAATGAATATTGTAGTAGGACCATCAGCTCCCCCTATAATACCTATAGAAGCCGCCTCTAGAAGACCAAAATCAAAAAATGGAGTTAGGCTTATAAATAAAGCTCCTAACAAAGCTGCAAATACTCCAACTTGAGCAGCTGCACCCAAAAGTAAGGTTTTAGGGTTAGATAGAACTGGTTCAAAATCAGTCAAAGCTCCCATCCCTAAAAATATTAATAACGGAAGAAGATCATTTGTCATACCAATATTTTGAAAAATTCTTAGAAACCCATCTGGTTCTCCATTGCCTCCAATTCTAATCAATTCTCCCATAGGAAGATTTGCTAGTAAAATTCCGGTTGATATAGGTACCAACAATAAAGGTTCTTTCTTTTTATAAATACCTACATAGTAAAGAAAAGCTGAAATAGTCCACATTATTATCATTTTGGGGTTAGAAATTAAATCATTGATTCCTTCAATTAATGGTTCTATGTAATCAATCATAAATATTTTCTCAAGATTTAATTTATTTCAACTAAAGGTTGATCATACTGAACATTATCATCAATTTTTACATGAACGGCACTTACTTTTCCGGATTTAGTGGAAGAGATGATATTTTCCATTTTCATTGATTCAATAACTAATAATGGAGTCCCAGATTCAACGCTTTCTCCTTCTGAAACTAAAACTTTTAAAACTTTACCTGGCATTAGTGCCTTAATTGAATTCCCCTCTACCTTAGAGTCTAAGGATTCAATCTTAGATTCTTGTTTTTTTTCAGAATTTGGAGTAGAAGTTTGCAAAGGTTTTGTTTTGGGAAGTTGAGGTATAGTAGGTTTTGAAATAGGCATTTGTGAATCAACATCTTTGTTTACCATCAGAATCTCACCATTGACCATCACCTCATAAGAACTATTATTTTCAGATAAGATTTCTACATCGAAATGTTGGCCATTAATATTTAATTTATATTTACTCAATTTATATCCTTCTAGATTTTCTATTCATCATTCTTGATCTATTAATAGTAATCCATGATGATTGGAACGAATTTATATTACTCATAATAGTTTTACTTTTGCTATTTTCATACATTGAAACAGCAACAGCAGCAGCAATTTCATTAGTTCGGATTTTACTCTTTTTAAATAATGAAACTGCAATGGCAGCAGCTACATCTATTAAATTATCTTCATTTTCATGATTAATAATCTTTCTTTTCTTTAATTCTTTTTGAAAAAACTTTTTTTCAAAAAAAGTTAGAATTTTTATTGATATCAAAAGTACTATTAAAACTAAAAATACTACGCTTGTACCTATCCAAAATAAATTAAATCCATCTAATATAGAATTATTCAAAATTTTCCTCGATTATGTCAAATTGCTCATTATCAGATATCGACATTATACTATTATTTTCTAAAATTTGAACGGAAATCAATCTACCATTTATTTCAAGTACTCTGTTTATGTAATTATAAATATTGATATTATCAAATTCCGTTCTCATTTCACGAAATTCAGATATAGAATCACTTAATGAAATCTCTGAAAATTTTATTCTAGAGGAAATCGGTTTTTGAGATAATTTTGACAATTCAAACCTAGGGATAACTCCTATTTTTTTATACCCTCCAGTAGTTTGAGAATCATTTAATAATATAATCGGTTGACCATCTGGAGGAAGTTGAACTGTACCAGGAGAAACTTCTGAAGAAATCTCATTTTGATCCTTAAATATACTTATTGGCTTTCCAATTAATCTAATCCCTTGTCGGCTAAATTGATCAGAAATTGTAAATTCATTATTTTCGAATAAGTTTTTAATTTTGTCAGACCTAGATTCTTCATTATAAATAATCTTAATTTTTTCATTATTAAATATTCTTTTTTCGAAAAAAGAGGTTTCTGAAACGAATAAATTTTGTTGTTTTGTTGGATTTAATTCTATTTCATCACCTGAGGAAATCTTAAAATTATTAGTTATATTTGAAGGTTGATGATATGAGTAAGAATCTAAAATTTTATCAATTTTGAATCCACCTGATACTGATAAATAAAAAATATTTCCTTTTTGAGGAATTGGAATATCTAATTTATCACCAGATTTTAACTTTATAGAAGAATTGGTTTTATAAATGAAGCTATTATTTACAGAAAAAAACTCAATTGGCCCTGTAATTGAAACTATAGATTCTATATAAAAAACACATGATAAACCTCCTAAAGTTTCAATGCATGGTTCGTCAATGTCATTCCCTGTCAATCTATTAGCTAACTCGAAAGAAAAAGAATCTAGAGATCCTGATTTAGACACCCCAAATTTTTTTTGTCCATATCTACCTTTATCTTGAAAGCTAGAAAGTATTCCAGAATTTATAACTTTTATCATATTTTTACAAATCTCAAATTTGTTCCCGCCTCTAGTAATGCTGGAGGATTTAAATTTATGTCAAATAATTTTTTTTCAGTTTTTCCAATAATATTCCAACCACCTGGTGATGCAAAAGGATAAATTCCTGTTTGAATTCCTGCAATACCAACAGAGCCTGCTGGAACAGAAATCCTAGGAGTAGAAAGCCTTGGAAATGATATTTTTTTACTTAGTCCTCCTAAATAGGGAAAACCTGGCATGAATCCTATCATAAATATTCTGTATAAACTAGAAGTATGAATTTCTATGATCTTTTCTTCAGAAATTTTAAGTTTGTCAGACATCATACTTAAGTCAGGACCATTTTCACTTCCGTACTTTACTGGAACTTCTATAATTTTTTTCTCGTCAGAATCTGTTTTATATTTTTTTATAAAAGTTAACAGCTTTTTATTAATCAGAGATTTTAAATTTTCAAAATCAATTAATAAATTATCATAATCAATAATTATGCTATTAAAAGTTGGGTAAATATCTTCAATATAATCATTGGATTTTAAATCTATTTCTAGAAGATGAACGATCTCATGAAGCATTTGATTAGTTTTTATATCAATTTCTTCACCAAGTTTAATCACTAAAGTTGAGTCACCATGAAAATTTATAACAAAAAAATTTTTCATAAAATAACATTCGACATAGAAGTAATGATTATATTGTTTTTTTGAAATGAACTATTTATACTTCTAGCAATTTCTACTGCCCCTTCAGTGTCACCATGTAAACAAATTGAATCGAAATCAATCTTAATCTTATCTCCTTCAAAAGTATCAACTTCTTTATCTTTAATCATCTTAAGCGTTCTATTTACTATTTTTTCTGAGTCTTCTATTACAGATCCATCAATTGATCTAGGACATAGAGTTCCATCTGACATAAATTCTCTATCAGCAAAAGTCTCTCTAGAAACCTTAACTCCTGAATCTAATGCTATTTTTTCCCATAACGATCCTGCCAAAACAACATGTATAAGTTTATCGCTAATAGATTTAATTGCATTGATTATAGCTTTTGCAGTAACTGAATCATTTACTGCCTTATTATACAAAGCCCCATGAGGTTTTACGTGTTCAATATTTTCTATGCCAACAAATCCAATAAGAGCACCAACCTGATATTTAATTAAGTTTTCTATTTCATCAGAAGACATAGACATTTCTCTTCTTCCAAAACCTGCTAAATCAGGATAAGATGGATGAGCACCTATAGCTACATTGTATTTTTTTGATAAATCAACAGTCTTTTTTATCCAATTATGATCTCCTGCATGAAATCCAGTAGCTATGTTTGCAGATGAAATATATTTTACTATCTCTTCATCATAGCCAAGTTTGTATGAACCAAAAGATTCTCCGATATCAGCATTTAAGTCAATTTTGTTCATATTAGGTTAAGTAGATTTTTTGTCCAGTAGAATAAGAGTCAAAAATAGCATCTGTAAATTTCATATACTTTACGCCATCTGTAAAGTTAGTATGGGTAATGATTTCTTCACCTCTGATTGCATTTATAAATTCTTCTTCTACTCTCCAAGCACCTTTCTCTTCATTAGGAACTTCTATTTCTTCTAATCTTTTTTGCCCTTGTTCTGCACCATAGAGTTTTAATGCAGGAGCTCCAGGATCATCAGTTGTCTCAGTTTTTACTACTAATGTTCCTCTAGTACCATGTATCCACATTTCAGACTCAGGAGCCATTCCTGAAACCATAGTAAATTGTAAATTAGCTGTTCCTCCACTAACCATTTCACAAAGTACATCAAGATGATCAGGGACATCAGTGTAAGCATAGTTTCCATCATAATCTACTCTAGGATTCATAATAGTTTGAGCATTTGCTGTAATAGATTTTGCAGGACCTAGCCATCTCATAATGGCTTCATACCAAATACCCATTTGCATTATATTGTTTCCTGATAAGTCTCTATTATTTCTCCAATGAAATTCTTGATTCTCTTTAGGAAAGTCATTTCCTGCAGTAACCATTCCACGAAGATTTACTAAATCGCCTATATATCCTGATGAAATAAGCCTAATAATTGTCTTATCTATCGGTAAGGTGTGTGGAGCTGGAACAATTTGTGCAACTAAATTAGAATATGTTTGAGCGCAATCATACATTTCCATAGCTTCTTCTGCGTTCATACACATTCTAGCTTCGCATAATACATGTTTTCCAGATTGCAAAGCTTCAATAGTAAGTTTTTTGTGCATATATGGCCAAGTACCAATTACAACTGCATCAAGCCCATTATCATATACCACTTCATGCCAATTATCATAATAATTCTTAATCTCAAATTGTGAAGCTACTGCACTAGATGACTTAATTGATCTATTAGCCACAGAAACAATTTCAACTCCATCTATTTTTTGAAGAAGAGGGATATGTTTCAAAACAGTATTTCCACCAGCCCCAACAATTCCAACTTTTATAGTATCGCTCATTTTTTCACCTATTATGTATTTTTTTATGTATATTTTTTTTTTAGAATTTCAGTAACATTATTTCAAATGTTAGAAAATCATATTAGAAACATATTATTTTATGGAACCAAAAGCTGTAAATAGATTAAGTGATGGCTTAGAAATTATTTGGCAAAAGGATATTTCTTGCATATATCCGTATAAGTATCTTAGACTTCAATGTGCCTGCGCTAATTGTGTGGAAGAATTAACTGGTAAAAAGCTATTGAAAGTAACTGAAGTTCCAGACGACATAATAGTAGTTGATTATCTTATAGTAGGAAAATATGCATTGCAACCATTATGGTCAGATGGACATGAAAGTGGAATATTTCCTTACAACAGTTTGTTATCTTACGCGATTAATGACGAAGCTGTTATTTGTGATTCCAAAACAGAACTAATTGAAGAAATAAAAAAATCAAATATCTAATAATTTTTTGACAGTTTCAAAAACATCATTACTATCTGGCATGAATTCATCTTCCAAGCCTTTACTATATGGAACTGGCGTGTGAGGAGCTGTTACTCTTTTGACTGGAGCATCTAAATAATCAAAAGCCTTATCTGATACAACCGCAGCAATTTCACTAGCAATACTAGCCCTTGGATTATCTTCATCAACTATTACGATCCTATTGGTTTTCTTTACAGAATCAATAACAATTTGTTCATCTAATGGAGATAAAGATAAAAGATCTATAACCTCTGCATTTACACCTATTTTTTCTAATTTTTCTGAAGCTTCTTTACAAACAATAGAAGTATAGCTCATTCCAACTAAAGTTATATCGCTTCCTTCTTTAGTGCACCTTCCTTTTCCTAGATCTATTTGATAATCTTCATCTGGTACAAATCCTGTCATATTAATCAATTTTTTATCATTTACAACAAATACGGGATCATCATCCCTTATAGCTGCAGATAGTAATCCTTTGACTGAATAAGGGTCTGAAGGAGTAACGACTTTTAATCCAGGAATATGGGCTAAGATTGAATAAAAAGCGCTAGAGTGTTGAGCTGCATGTCCAGTACCCCCCCCAGATCTTGCAAAAAGAGTAAGAGGGACTTTAGTTTGCCCTCCAAACATATATCTACTCTTAGCAGCATTTGATAACAATTGGTCAAATGCTACGGTAGTAAAATCAAAATACATTAGATCTACTACTGGTCTTAAACCAGTCAAAGCAGCTCCTATAGCTGCCCCCACAAACCCAGCTTCAGAAATTGGAGCATCCATTATTCTTTCTACACCAAAATCTTGAACAAGACCTTTTGTAGCAGCAAATGGTCCGCCCCAAGCATCTAATGGCTCTTTAGTTTTTTTATCAAATCCTCCTGAAATATCCTCTCCAATTATAAGCACATTTTCATCATGTTCAAGCTCTGATCTCAGCGTGTTATTAAAAGCATCTCTGTATCTCATTTCAGATCCCTTTACATCAAATCCAGGACCTAATCCATTTAGGTTATTTATAGTCATAATTTCCTCTTGAATAGTATTATCTTAATCCTTTTAAGTCATTTGAATAATTTACGTATACATCTTCGTATAATGTCTCAGTGGGCGGGAGTGGACTTGAAAGTCCAAACTCAACTGCATTTTCTATTTCTTTTTCTATATTTTTTTTCAATGTATTCAATTCTGTTTTAGTCATTAATTTTTGATCAAGGACTTTTTTTTCAAAGCTTTTAATACAATCTTTATTTTTCCAAACTTTTTCTTCAGCTTCTGTTCTATATTTTTCAGGCTGATCGGCATGAAAATGGCCATGGTATCTATATGTTTTCAACTCTAAAAGAGTAGGTCCTAAACCTTTTCTAGCTCTAGACACGGCTTCTTCAGCTGCTTCATATACTTGAAAAACATCCATTCCATCAACAATTACACCTGGAATGTTATATGATGCTGCTCTATCAGCTATGTCTTCAACTGAAACAGCATACCAAGAAGGGGTAGCTTCTGCATATTGGTTATTTTCGCAAGCAAAAATAACAGGTAATTTCCAAATAGAAGCTAAATTCATAGATTCATGCAAGACTCCTTGAGAGGAGGCTCCGTCACCGAAAAATGCAACACCTATAGAATCTTTTTCTTTTCCTTGATATTTAGCAGTTAATGCAGCTCCGACTGCTAAAGGAATAGAAGCTCCTACTATAGCATTTGCTCCAAGCATTCCTTTAGAAAAATCAGCTATATGCATAGATCCACCTTTGCCTTTGCAGTTTCCCGTATATTTCCCCATGATTTCTGCCATCATTTTATCTGTTTCAAGCCCCTTTGCTATGCAATGCCCATGTCCTCTATGAGTAGACCCTATCCAGTCTTTTTCTGTTAAATGAGCACATATTCCAGTGGGAACAGCTTCCTGTCCATCTGAAGGATGAGTGACTCCCATAGAATTGCCTTTATAAGTTTGTTCAAGCATAGATTCTTCAAAAAGTCTTATCCTACACATAGTCTCATAAATCCATATCAATTTGTCTTTATTAATCAAAACATCCCTTTCAAAAATATATAAATTTAAAATCCTTTAAAAGAATATTGCAATTAAATTAAAATATTTGCATAAAAATAAGGTCCCTTTTAAAGAAAAAAATAGTAGAATGATCTAAGATTAATGTAATTCAGAAAAAACATCAGGAGGGCTATTACTTTGGATCCGTTTGCACCCACAGCTGGAGAGTGGAGCGAAATAGCTAGAACAATAACGTTCTTAACGTTAGCACTAGTATCAGCTATTTTAACTGGTCCTATTTTATTAGTAGCACATGCAATTATCCCATCTGCTGTAGATTCAAAAACTATAAGCAATAAGTTTAATAAACTTAGACCAATACTTTATATTATTGGATTTATCGGATTAGCATCAATTATTACATTCTTCCTGTTGGCTTTTTTCAATATATATCCAGTGCTAGAAAGAATTTATCCAAGATTCTGGCAATAATATTGGAGAAAAAAAATTATAAAAAAAATTATAAATAGAATAAAAGAATTAGACAGAACCACTCCACTATGGGTAAAAGTTCTTATTCCTTTAGTAGGATTAGGTGGACTAACCACACTTGCAATATTTTCAATTTTGTTAGCAGGACTTTTCAACGCATGGCTAGGACAGCCACTACCTGTTCTTGGATTTGAACAAACATTTGATCAGCCTATTAATTTTCCTCATACAAAACATGCAGCTCCAGTATCTGAAGGTGGATTAGGCATGGATTGTACTTTTTGCCATAGAACAGTTGCTAAAGCATCTTCAGCTCATGTCCCTGCAGTGGAATTATGTGCAAGTTGTCATAGAGCAGTTGGAAGTTACGAAAGTGAAGATTTAAAAAAACTAAGAGAAGCTTCAGGTATTTTTGAAAATGCTGAAGATAAACAAGTTGTTGTTGATTCAGAAATGGCATCCCCTATTAACTGGCGAAGGGTTCATAGGCTTCCTGATCATGTAAGATTTGTACACTCAGCACACATTAATTATTTAACTAACCATCCTTCCGCAATTGGGAATGTCCCAGAACGTCTAGATTTAGAAGGAAAAGAGAGTGTACCTGCATCTCAGGTATGTTCAACTTGTCATGGTGATGTGGCTAGCATGGAAAAGGTCTACCAGGTAGAACCTTTAAAGATGGGGCAATGTGTTAATTGCCATAGAAAAAATGGAGGACCTACTGATTGTGCAGCTTGCCATCATTAGTACTAAGAAGAGAAATATTTTGAGGAAATTATGAAAATAAACAGGAGAGAATTTTTATCACTAAGTGGAAAATCTGCAGCTGGTGCTGTAATTTTTGCTGCATGTTCAATTCCTGAAAAGGAACTAATTGTTCAAAGTCCTGTCGATATGCCTGAAGATCTCGTAAGAGGAATTGATTCTTGGTATGCAACTTCATGGTCTGAAGGAGCTTCAGGAGATGGAGTTTTAGTTAGAATTCTTGAAGGTAGAATAAAAAAACTAAAAGGAAATCCTGACCATCCTGTAAACAGAGGAGGAGCACGATCTAACTTAGATTTTGCACTTCAGCTTCACTACAACCCTGACAGATTGCATAAACCAAAATTAAGAAGATCTAAAGATGGGATCCTTGCAAATACAAATGTTGATGAAATGGACAAATATATTAAAGAAGCAACAGCTAAAGGAAAAAAGATTGTAGTAGTTACTAACCCTTCCAGAAGTTCAGAAGGGTGGATTTCTCAAAAATTTGCTGAAAGCAGAGGCGGTAGATATCTAACTTATGAAGCTTTAGACCAAACAAACCTTCACGAAGCATTATATGAACTATTTGAAACGAATGAAATTCCGCATTTTGATATAGCTCATGCAGATAACGTTTTATCTTTTGGTGCAGATTGGATAGAAAATTGGATTTCACCTGCTCAATTTGGGACTGCTTTCGGTGAATTACGTTCAGGTAATAGAGGCTTCTTTGGACACGTAGAACCTAGATTTTCTTTAACTTCTGCAAATTCTGACTTATGGATGTCTCCTTATCCAGGTACAGAAGCAGATATAGCCCTAGCTATAGCAAATGTAATAATCAAAGAAAAACTTGTTCCAGACAACCAAATCAATGATTTTCTTAATAAACTTCCTAACGGTAGAATCGAATTTGGATACAACCCAGAAGATGTTGAAAAAAGAACAGGTGTTTCTAAAGAAAAAATCATAGAAGTTGCACACAAAATTTCTAAAGGAAATAGTATAGTTTTTGCAGGTGGGTCTACTTCAGCATACACAAATGGAAAGTTCAATACTTATGTAGTATATTCTCTAAATATCCTTCTTGGATCTGTAGGTAAAACTGGCGGAATAATAATAAACCCTGAAGTTGAAAAAGAATACATAGGTGGTTCCAATCAATCAAATAATCTAGAGCAGTGGCAGGAAGAATTAGCTCAATGGAGAGCAGGATACGTTGATACCGTAATAATCAAAGGAGTAGATTTGGCTTACTCAATGCCAAATTCTCTAGATGTTTTAGGGGCTCTGAAAAATGTTGAAACTGTTATATCTTTTGGGAACATGATGAATGAAACATTAGAAGCTTCAGATATTGTTGTACCAGATACAACTTTTTTTGAAGAATGGGGATCAGAAATCCCAAATCCTCTTCCTGGATACATGACTGTTTCTCTACAACAACCAGTTGTGGTTAAAGAAGGGCCTGGTGCTTCAGGAGCTATAAGTTATGTTGATACTTTGCTTGATATAGAGCCATCAATAAGTGGATCTAATAAGTCTTTAGTTAAGAAAATATTTGATAATGAATATAAAGAATCAAATAGTTCTGGTTCAGTTATTGCAAATGATAAAAATTCTTTTATGAACGGTGTTCAACAAAGAGGTGGATATTGGAATAAATCTATTACAGCTGATCAGAAAAAAATCAGATTAAAAAATGCTTTTGAATTTGAAAATAAAAATATGTTTTCAAACTCAGATACAAATTATGGAGAAGAATTTCATTTGATTCCATTCACAAATAATTTGGGAGATGGGAAATATGCAAATGTTCCTCTAGCTCAAGAAGCTTATGACGGTATAACTACTGCTGCATGGGAAACATGGGTAGAAATAAATGCTCATCAGGCAGAAGAAATGGGAATTAAAGAAGGTGATATTATTTATCTGAAATCTGATTCAGGAGAAATAAAATGCCTTGCCTATCCTCATCCTGCAGTACAACCCGGAACCCTTTGCGTTCCTACAGGACAAGGGACAGAAAAAGGTGGAAGGTATTCTGAGAATAGAGGATCAAACGTATTGAAGATTTTATCTGGATTAACAGATGAAAAATCTGGGTCTTTTGCATGGGCATCAACCAAAGTGTCATTAAAAAGAGCCGGTGGTAATAAAACAATGCCTAAATTCGAAGGTGATGTAACTGCATACCCAGTTGAACCCGGGATTCCTGTATTGGTTGTTAAACCTGGGCAAACAGCTCATGAAGCAGAGGAAGAGAATCATCATAAATATCAAGAATCTATAAATTTTAGAGAGAGTCATGGACATGGAGATGATCATGGTGATGGACATGGAGATGATCATGGTGAAGAAAAGCCTGAAAATAAAGAAAAAAGTTCTCATTAAAACAAAAGAGGAATAATTATGGTAGTTGAAAAAGATAGAAGTTGGGGAATGGTAATTGATACCGACAAATGTAATGGTTGCAGTGGATGCGTTACAGCTTGTCAAGTCGAAAATAATATTCCGCTAAACGATCAAAATAAATTTGAACGGGGAAGAGTAATGTCTTGGATCAGGATTGAAAGATACTGGGAAGGAGAATTCCCTAATGTAAAAGCAAGATTTATTCCTATAATGTGTCAGCATTGTGAAAATGCTCCATGTGAACCTGTTTGTCCCGTTTATGCCACCTATCATAATAATGAGGGATTAAATGTCCAAGTATATAACAGATGTGTTGGAACAAGATATTGTGCAAATGGTTGCCCATATATTGTTAGAATGTTCAACTATTGGGAACCTACATGGCCAGAAGAAATTAGAAACCATCTTAATCCAGACGTTACTATTAGAAGTAGAGGAATAATGGAAAAATGTAGCATGTGCATGCAAAGGATTAAGAGAGGTACAAGGAAATCTGGAGATCAATTGCAAGATGGAGAAATAAAAACAGCATGTCAAGAAGCATGTACTACAGGGGCGATAACTTTTGGCGATCTAAATGATCCTGAAAGCGAAGTTTCAATATTAGCAAAAAGTGACAGAAAATATTCTCTAATGCCTCAATTGAATACAAATCCCAATGTAGTATATTTGGCAACTGTAGACCCATATAAAGATAAAAATTTTGGAGAGAAAGCTAAAACCAATGAGCACTAACGAAGAACATTTCCATTGGCCTCCTAGTGATCCAAAAGTAGTCAAGGATGAGCTTATCTCTAGTACAAATAGAGGTGGAAAGTTTATAAAGAAAAGTATTTGGGTTCTTACACTATTAAGTATTTTAGGAATAGTTGGACTTTTAGGTAAATTATTTTTAGAAAGCGATGATCAAACACAATGGGGGTATATTGCTGCAGTTTTAGCATTTATATTGAGTACAACTTCAGGTGCTCCAATGGTAGCGGTTGCGCCATTGATAGCAAAAGCCAATTGGGCCAGACCCATATCAAGAATCGCTCATATTATTGGAGCGGTTGGAATTATTAATATTATAATAATGATTCCTTTACTTTGGGTACTACCTCCTCTTATGGTTGATGGTGCTAGAAGGAGATCTATTTGGTTTGAAGCTCCAAATTATAGTCCTCACTTTTGGGATACATTAAGTTTAATAATGTTAGCAATAGTTGGACTTGCTTTATTATATTCTTCTGCTTTACCTGATTTTGCTACTATAAGAGACAACTCAAACGGAGCAAAACAAAAAATAGCAAAATTTTTAGCTAGAGGATTTATTGGATCAACTGTACAGTGGAGTACTCTTAGAATGAGAATTGGAATGATGAGTACATTTTATTTCTTTACATTAATTTTTGTCCATACATTAATTTCAATCGATCTTAGTTTAAGTATGGTTCCTGGTTGGAGAGATGCAATTTATCCAATGGCTCATGCCATGGGAGGTATACAAGGGGGAATTGCTTCTGTAATTATAGTTGCATGGATTGTTAGAAAATATTTTGGTTACGAAAATTACATTACAATAAATCAATTTTGGGCTTTGGGTAGACTAATGTTTGCCGCAAGTCTAATGTGGATATACTTTTTCTACTCAGCATTTATTGTTTTCTGGTATGGTAAATCAATGTCAGATACAGCATGGTTAGATTTATTAATTAGAGGACCTATGATGTATGTATTTATATTAGGCATGCTATTTAGTTTTATTTTTCCATGGTGGTGGTTGATATGGAACAAAGTGAGAAACTCTGTAAATGGCCCTTTTTACGGTGCAATATTAGCTATTTTAGGAGTATTTTTTGAAAGAATAAGATTATATGTTCCAGCTTGGTCTGTTGACCCCTCACTTATCCATGATAAATGGTTGAAAGTAATACCTAAAACTTTATTTCCAGACATATGGGATATATTAGTTTTAGTAGGGGCTGTGAGTTCTGTATTTCTTATTGTGATAATCATCTCAAGGGTAGTACCTTTTATAGGAGTGTGGGAGATTCAACAGTTTAATTTATTGGCTAAGCCCGTGAAGTATATAAAAGCTCATGGTGTTAGGGTTGCAAAGCCAGATTAATAGAGGAGAATTATGCAGCAAAGAGATAATGAAAATAGATTAAGTCAAGAGTATACAAACTCTGTACTTTTAAACGGAACTTTACAAACACCTAGATGGTGGCCATATCTTGTATCAGTGTTAGGATTCTTTGTAATTATAGGATTTGTACTTTTTGGAATTCAAATAAAGTATGGACTTGGAGTTACAGGTCTTAATAGACCAATTTATTGGGGCCTATACATTACTACATTTGTTTTTTGGGTGGGTATATCTCATGCAGGAATTATGATTTCCGCTATACTTAGGCTAACTCAAGCAGAATGGAGAAGGCCCGTAACAAGAGCTGCGGAAATATTAACTATATTTTCCTTGGCTACTGCTCTAGTTTTCCCTCTTATTCACGCAGGAAGAACATGGAGAATAGTTTACTGGTTAATTCCATATGACGCATCTAGAGGGATATGGCCTAACATAAGATCACCTTTATTTATGGACCCAATAGCAATATCAACATATTTAACAGGTTCAACACTTTTCTTATTTGTAGCACTTCTTCCTGATTTAGCTGTATTGAGAGATAGAACCACAGGATTTAGAAAAGGATTCTACACAATTCTAGCATTAGGTTGGAGAGGAAATCCTAGACAATGGAAAATGCAAGTTGTTGGAGGAATTCTATTGTCAGCATTAATGCTCCCAATTTTCGTATCAGTTCATTCAATTGTTTCGTGGGACTTTGCAGTTACAACTGCAGTAGAAGGGTGGCATTCAACAATTTTTGCTCCTTATTTTGTTATAGGAGCTGTCCACTCTGGTGTATCAGCAGTAGTTACTATGATGGCATTAATGAGATGGGGGTGGGGATGGAATGAATTTATTAGACCTGAGCATTTTGATGCACTTGCAAGATTACTAACTGTGGTTGCAACTGCTTGGTTAGGATTCACATTTTTAGAACTTTTATTTGCTTTATATGGATTAGATGCACCTGAAATAGCTCTTAGAGAAATGCAAATATTTCAGTATCCATGGAATATGCTATTCTTAACCTTCTTGCTAACGGGATATATTTTGCCTGTTCCAATGTGGATTTTTAAAAGAATAAGAACAAATATTGCATTAATGTTTTGGAGTTCAATATTAGTAAATATAGGAATGTGGCTTGAAAGATTTTTGATCATTGTTCCAGGCCTAGCTAGAAGGACCCCTTTTGTATTTACATGGGAAGCATACTCACCGAGCTGGTTTGAATGGTACGTACTTTTTTGGTCATTTTGTTGGGTTACTTTATTAATGTTAATTTTTTCTAGGATTTTCCCATTAGTTCCTTTATTTGAACAAAAAGAAAGTGAAGTTTTTAGCGACGATATAAAAATAGGTCGCGCAACAGTTCCTACTATATTTAGAGAGGAAGAGGAGTAAAAAAATGAAAAGCTTATTAGGTTTATATATAGATCCAAATGATGCCGCAAACGCCATGGATGGACTAAAAGAAGGAGGCTTTGAAGTTGGGACATTTGATGTTCTAACAGGAACGCCTTATCCTGAAGGAGCATTTGGTGAGCATGTCCCCCAACATAGGTTATTTAGGTTTCCAGCATTTGGTGCAATTATAGGATTCAGTTTATCTCTATTTTTAACCACTGCAACACAATTAGCATATCCATTAATCACTGGAGGAAAACCTATTCTTTCTATTTTTGCAATGTTAATCATTATGTATGAAATGACTATGTTATCAGCTGTGATCTTTAGTGTAATAGGAATAATCTTTGAATCAAGATTGCCAAACATAGCTCCAGGAGTTTATGATCCTAGGATTACTGAAGGGTATATAGGTGTAGTAATTTCTGTAGAGGATTCTGATTTTAGTAAAGCTAAAAAAATATTAGAAAAATCTGGTTCTGAAGAAATAAAAGAGGGTTAAACTAGTAAAATTAATAATATGAAGATAAATAAAAAAATAATAATTCTTTTATCGTTATTAGTAGTAATGTTGACTTCTTGTGTTCAGCAAAATAACACTTATCCCGTAGAAATTTTCAGTGAAATGCATTACAACCAATCTAATAAATATCAAGAACCTCCTAGAGTACCTGCACATCCAGACAGTGTAACATTCTCTGAAGTTGGAAGTGATAAAAATTTAGATATGAACTTAGACTCATCTGAAGACTATGATGGGTCATACTTATATACTGTAAACTGTGCATTTTGTCACGGTGATAATGCTGATGGAAATGGACCTGCTGCTAGTAAAATTACAGATGAAGAAAATTATTGGTATAAAGTTACTGGTGAAAAGCATAAAAATCCAGCTAATTTATTAACTTCTCAACTATCTAAGGACAATGCTGTAGTATTTATAAAAGGTGGAGCAGGCCTTATGCCAGCTTACAAAAATATGCTTACTGAAGACGAAATTAAAGCAATCGTAAATTACATATGGGATGATTTACAATAATCTACCTAAAATAGGCTTAGTTATAATATTTGTTTTTTCTATTAATGCATGTTTTGCATCCCAAAATAATTCGGAAGATAGTCTATACATAAAATTAGAAAAAGAAATAATGTGCCCTGTTTGTGACGGTCAAACATTAGACCAATCTCAATCATTAATTGCAAACAATATGAAAGATACAATAAAGAAGAAAATAGAAGAAGGATACACTGAAGAACAGATTAAGACTTATTTTATTAATAGATATGGAGAATCTGTACTAGCTTATCCTAAAATGACTGGTTTTAACTCATTTGCTTATATAATTCCCGCTATTGCTGTACTACTTTCAATTGTGGTTTTAGGTTTATATATAAAAAGAGATAAAATCAAATGAATACTTTTGGATTCTACATTCTTATACTAGGATTTATACTATCTCTATATTCATCTATTCTGTTTTTCTTAGGATTCTACAAAGAACATAAAATTACAATAAAAAGTGCAACAAGAAGTTATTACCTTTCAATAATAATGATTTTTATATCTTGTATTTCACTGATATCACTATTTTTATCAAATGACTTCTCTAATATTTATGTATTTAATCATTCAAGTTTAGACATGAATAGGGCTTTAACTTTTGTTGCTTTTTATGCTGGAAATGCAGGCTCTTTATTATATATTTTGTTGGTTCACGCTATTCTAAGTGGTTGTTTGTTATTTTTTTCTTCAAAAAAAATAAAACCAAGTTTAGCTTATTCGTGTGGAATTCTTTCCTTAATAAGTTCCTTTTATATTTTTGTATTACTTTTTTTTGCAAATCCTTTTGAAGTTTCTCAATTAAATCACACAGATGGGAAAGGAATAAATCCTCTTTTGAGACACCCTGGTATGTATATCCACCCTCCATTACTTATGTCAGGATTGGCATCAATATCAATCCCTTTTGTTATTTCACAAGGAGCTTTGTTTGATTCTAAAAAAGAAAATAATTGGTTTGGATTATTGAGAATATGGAGTTTAATTTCTTGGGCATTATTAGGTGCAGGATTATTAATAGGAGCATGGTGGGCTTATACTATTCTTGGATGGGGAGGTTATTGGAGTTGGGATCCTATAGAAAATGTAGGTCTAATGCCTTGGCTGGTATTAACAGCTTTAATTCATTCAATAATGGTAGAAGAACGAAGAGGGATGTTTAGACTGTGGAATATTATTCTTGTTTCATTAACATTCGTTCTAGCATTATTAGGAACTTTTATAAATCGTGGTGGACCTGTCGTTTCAGTACATTCATTTGCAGCTTCGACCCTAGGTTTCTTATTTCTAGGATTCATGATAGTGATGACTTCATACAGTCTTTTTACTATTATTTACAAGTACAAAAATATTAAAGAAAGTAAAAATAAAATTGAATCTTATTTATCAAGAGAATCGTCATTTTTATTAAATAATGTACTACTTGTTCTTACCTCTTTAATTATATTATGGGGAGTTTTATTTCCTGTTGTATCTATCCTATTTACAGGAACAGAGATAAGTGTTTCTGCCCCATATTTTAACAAAACAGCAGGACCTATTTTATTAGCGATTATTCTATTAATGGGAATAGGACCAATTCTATCTTGGAGAAAAACTAGCTTCAAAGCAACAATATCCAGAATTTTGCCATCTATAATACTTACATTAATATTTTTCATTTATTTAATAATAATAGGAATAAATAAATTCTTTCCTATTATTTCTTTATGCTCAATATTCTTTGTTCTAACCATTATATTTAAGGAGTGGATAGGAGGCACCCGATCAAGAATGACTAACTCAATGAACCCATTGACTGCATTCATTAAAACGATAATTTCAAACAGGGGAAGAAATGGTGGTTACATTGTTCATCTTGCTATTTTAGCTTTAGCTTTTGGTGTAGTTGGGACAAAATTTTATGACCAAAGAGTTGATACAAATATTAGTATTTCAGAAGAAATAGCTTTTAAGAACTACAATATATATTTTGAAAATATAGACCAAGAATTAACAAATGGAAATTCTGTTACAAAAGCTAAGTTTTCAATTTATGATGAGCATAAAAAATTTATTGGAAAAATAGAAGCAATGCATTCATATTACCCCAACTATAATCAGATAAGTGTTAGGTCTGGCATATTGAGTAACCCAATAGAAGACTTATACATCATTCCAAAAGATTTTATAGATGAAACTAATATGACAGTGAGAATAGCAGTTAACCCTTTAGCATGGTGGATTTGGGCTTCAGGTCCTATACTATTAATAGGCACAGTTATTACACTTTGGCCATCTAGACAAAGGAAAGATTAATTATGGAAATAATACTCTCAGTAATTTTTTTAATCATAACTATTCTATCTACTGTTTTAATATTAAAGCCATTTATAGATAAAAATGAAAAATAAAATATTAAGTAAAATTTCAATTCCAATTCTTTATGTAATTTTATTTATATTTTTTACTTCAGGTAATCTATTAAACGCAGAATCTGAAGTTAAAATAGAAGATATTCTATTAAGTGAATATAATATGTCTATTTTGTCAGTTGACCAAAATGATCAGTCTCTATCAATAATTACAGCTGTCAAAATTACCAATGAAAATCAGAATACTTTTGTTCCAAATTTTTCAGAAGTCGCAAAGACTGGTATGAATTTTATAAGATTTAGCTTACCTGAAGGTTTTTATGATCTGTATGTAGAGACAGATTTACCAAGTGGAAACTTAATAGAGATGCCTCAAGGATTTGCTCTTACCTCAGAAATACCTTCTGGGAACTTTAATCTGATTTTTAGCTATTATGTAAAATACAAATCTTCTCAATTTAATTTTCCTTTACATTTTCCACACGGTACTGAATCTTTCAAAATTATTATTCCCGAAGGATCCGGAATAATAAAAGGAGAAAAAATTTCATTTGATAAAAAAATTCAAATTTCATCTAAACAATTTGATGAATACATAGGTAAAAAATATTCAAATGGAGAATACTTAAATCTTGAAATGGTCAATATCCCATCTAGTTTCTTAAAGAAACTTTCGAATTCCTTAAATTTTCAAATAATTAACTTAATTGTAATAATAGTTATGTTGAATATAATAGTTGCTTTTTTTGGCCTCAGATATATAAAAAATAAAAGAAATAAAAATGTATAAACTAAATATTAGAAACATCTCAATATCAATAACTATTTTATTTTTCTTATTGTTTTTTGTATTTTTGATTCTTGGAACTTTAAGCGAAAAAGCTCCAAAAATAAACAGAGGGGTAAATACTATTATGGGAGAAGTTGGAATCTCTGCACCCGAAGGAACAAAATTTACATTAAAAAACTTAAAAGGAGAGACAGTAAATTTAGAAGATTTCAAAGGGAAACCTGTTGTAATAGACTTTTGGTCATCATGGTGTGGACCATGCATCAAAGAGGCTGGAGTTTTAGCTGATGGATACAAGGAATGGAATTTTAGAGGAGTAGAATTTGTAGGCATTGCAATATGGGATGACAAAAATAGTATTGAGAATTTTATTCAAAATAATGATATTCAGTATGAAATATTGATTGATAAAGAGGGATTCACTGCCGTAAACTTTGGAGTAATAGCTGTTCCAGAAAAATTTTTTGTAAAAAGCGATGGAAGCTTTGCATTTAAAATAAACGGACCATTAGATATGAAATCTTTGGATAAATATATTTCTAGACTTTTAGAAGAGGAAAAAAAATAAATGGGTTTTAATTCTTTTGAATCTGGGCATAAATTTGGACCATACGAAATTTTGCTAGATGAAAAAATATCAAGTCTATACTCTAAAGCTGTAACTAATAGAGACATAAATAGTCATACTCCATTTGCAATAGTTTCTATGTCTTTTGGAAAACTCCTAGCTGATGTGGAACTAGAAGAAGGGGCTATCCATTTAAATCAATCAATTCATTGGGAACACCAGTTTAATGAAAATCAAAAAATATATGCTATTCCTAAAATAGAATCTAAAACAGAAAGAAGAAATAATATTTTTATAAAAATTAAGATTACTTATTCTGATGAGTCCAAAAATAAATTAGGAGAATCAATAAGTACAATCTTAATAACAGATGAAGGAGAATAAAATTTCAGATTATTTAGAAATAAAAATAACTCAGCAAATGATTGACGATTATGCAAAAGCATCAAAGGATTTTAATCCCATACATATTGATGAAGAATTTGCATCAAAGTCAATATTCAAGTCTAGAATAGCTCATGGGATGCTTACTTTATCATTGATTATGGAGCATTTATATGAAGTTTATTCGGAAAAAATGCTTCAAAACACTATTTTTGAAGCAAGATTAAAAAATCCGGTATATTCTGAAGAAAAGATAAAAATTTACTTAGAAGAAAAATCGAAAGAAAAAATTAATATTATTTGTAAAAAAGATAATGGTGATGAAGCTGTTTCTGCTTCATTGTTATTCAAATAGGAGATTAAAACATGGAGAAATTTGAAGGAGTTATTGCATTAGATGCTATGGGTGGAGATTATGGCCCGCAAGTAACTGTACCAGCAGCAATAAGTGCTATAAAAGATTTTGGAATAAAAGTAATTTTAGTGGGTGATCCTGACGAAGTTGGGAAGGAACTTTCTAAATTTCCAAAAGAAATAACAGAAAAAATGAAAGTGATTCCATCTGAAGGTGTAGTTAATGAGGGAGAAAGTCCTGTAAGTGCATACAGAAATAAACCTAAAGCATCGATCTTTATTTCCGCAGGTTTAGTAAAAAAAGGCTATGCAGATGGAGTTGTAAGCATGGGATCTTCTGGTGCAACATTGGCAGCAGCTTCTATTTTATTTGGAACTATGGAAGGAATTGAAAGAGGTTCTATAGGTGGTCCAATTATTGGTTATTCACCTGAAATGGTTCTTTTAGATTTAGGATCAAATGTTGATACAAAGGCTCCCCAATTAGCAGATTTTGCTGCAATAGGTGATCAAGTATCACAATTGATGTTCAATAAAGAAAACCCAAAAATTGCTTTATTGTCAGTAGGCTCAGAAGAAGGAAAAGGAAATTTACTAGTCAAAGAAACGTTTCAATTACTATCAAAAAGTTCATTGAATTTTGTTGGAAACATAGAACCAGAAGATCTCTTTGAACAAAAAGTAGATGTAGTTATATGCGATGGATTTGTTGGAAATATTCTTTTAAAAACTACAGAAAGCTTAGGAAGAAAAATTTCTAAAGAAATTTTAGATAAAACTGGAAATAAAGAAATATCAGATGAAATATTAAATAAAACAAATGTCTTATCCGAATCATATGGAGGGGGCCCAATTTTTGGAATAAATGGAATTGCAATCATAGGTCATGGATCATCAAAAGTTTCAACAATAGTAAACGCAATTAATACTGCAAAGCTAACTATAGAAAATGATTGGGTTGAAAAACAACAAAAAGCAATTAAAAAAATTAGATCAGAAATTAAGGATTAAGTTATGGAAGATATACCAAGAGTAGCATTAATAACAGGTGCATCAAGAGGCATTGGAAGAGCAATTGCACTAAGACTAGCTGAATCTGGACATAAAGTAGCAATAAACTACAACTCTCATAAAGAAGATGCTGAAAACGTCCTCAAAGAAATTGAATCACTAGGATCTGAAGGAATTATAGTCAAAGGAAATGTATCAAAAATAAATGAAGTAGAAGATATGATAAAGGCTGTAGAACAAAAGTTAGGAAACATTGAAATTTTATATAACAATGCTGGTATTATATCGGACTCTTTACTAATGAGAATGAAGCTAGAAGACTTTGATAGAGTAATAGATACCAATCTTAAAGGAACTTTTTATTGCACAAAATTATGTATAAACAACATGATAAAAAATAGATGGGGAAGAGTAATAAATATTTCTTCTGTAGTAGGAATAAGAGGAAATATAGGGCAATCAAATTATTCTGCATCAAAAGCAGGTATACATTCCTTCACAAAATCAATTGCAAAGGAAGTTGCAACTAGAAATATCACTGTTAATGTAATCGCTCCTGGATATGTTTCAACCGCAACTACAGATGTACTCTCAGAAAAAGTTAAAAATGAAGTTATGTCATGGATTCCAATGCAAAGATTTGGAGAACCTGATGAGATTGCTCCTATAGCTGCTTTTTTATCCAAAGAAGAAGCAAGATATATCACAGGAGAAATAATTAGAGTAGATGGCGGAATGGCAATATGATTTTTAAAAATAAAACCTTACTTCTGACAGGTGGCTCTAGAGGATTAGGGAAAAAAATATGTTATGAGTTCGCAAAAAGAGGCGCTAATATCATTTTTACGTATGTAAGAAGCTCTACTGAAGCTAAAAAATCAATAAAAGAACTAGAAAAATTTGGTGTAAATGTTATATCTAAAAAGCTAAATCTAAACTCTAATGAGGATATCAACAGATTTAGTAATGAAATAAAAAAATTAAATATTAAACTTGATTTCTTAATAAATAATGCAGCATCAGGAGTAATGAAAAATTCATTAGAAACTACTGAAAAACATTGGGATTGGACAATGCAAATAAATGCAAAAGGGCCATGGATCTTATCAAAAAACCTATCAGATATTATGAATAAAAATTCTAGAATAATTAATATATCTTCACCAGGATCTTCTAAGGTACTAAAAAATTATTTTTCTATAGGGGTCTCAAAAGCAGCATTAGAATCCATCACAAGATACATGGCATTTGATTTAGCAAAAAAAGACATAACAGTAAACTCTATTTCAGCAACTATGTTAGAAACAGATGCCATAAAGCATTTTCCTAATCAATCTGATATAAGCAAAATACTAGAAAGAAAAAATCCTACTCAAAAAAAACTTTTAACAGAACATATAGCCAAAGCTGCAGTTATGTTATGTAATGAAGAGTCAGAAATGATAATAGGACAAAATATATTAGTTGATGGAGGAGATACTTTATTACTCAGCTAAATTTTTATAATTTCTTCAGTTAGTAAATAAGAAAACCTTTTCTTAATTAAAGAAAGACCTAAAAATCCATCAGCTTTCTTATGAATACTTAAAACATTACCTATATTTTTTGAATCTATAATAATTTTTGAATTGATTTCCAACTCAGATTTTGTAGAAAAAGGAACCAGTTCCCTACTTACTTTTTTATAGTTATGAAGTCTCGCAATAACTTCTTGTCCTACATAGCAACCCTTATCAAAAGAAATTATATCTAAAAGTCCTAACTCAAGAGGGTTAGCCTTAATCATTGATTCTTTAATACCTATATATCTCATTTGAATATCTAAGGTATTTTTTTCGTCAATTGATATGTGTTTATAATCAGTTTTATTAAATTTTTTTAACTCATCATCAGATGAAAACAGTTCATATCTCATAAATTCTTTATATTCATACGTACTAATTAAACTAAAGTTTTCTAAATCTATAGAATTTTCTGATTTTTTAGAATAAATTACAATCTTACTTAAATTACCATTATGTTTTATCTCTACATCATCAATAATTATATATTTTTTCATATATTCGATAGACCTATCGGTTTTGATGTCTGAAACAAAAATTATTTTTTTTTCATTAATCACTTTATAGGTTAATATATCTATTACTGAACCTTTGTTATCTGTAATAGCGGTTCGGGAAGAATTGATTTTAAAAATATTATTTGTAGACATCCTATCTAAAAAAGAAATAGCATCATCACCAATCATAGAAAAGGAATTATAATTTTGGTCAATAAAAATTGAAGAATTATACTTATCAATATTTATATATTTCATCTATACAGAAAAAGAATCTCCACAACCACAAGAAGATGTTGCGTTTGGATTCTTGAATTCAAAGCCCTTTCCATTTAATCCATCTGAATAATCTAAATAAGTTCCAGCCAAGTAAACATATGCTTTTTTAGGTATGTAAACTTCAAGGCCATTTTGAGAAATAACTTTATCTGAATCATCAGGGCCTTCTACAATTTCCAAAACATACTGCAAACCAGAGCAACCGCCACCCTTAACTGCAACTTTCAATCCAAATTTATCCCGTGATTCATTATGGGCAAATTCCTTCACTTTTTCACAAGCTTTTTCAGAAATTTTTATTGTATTGATTGGTATGTTTGTTTCCATTTTGTTTTTAAGAAATGCTTTTATATATAAATAATTTATAATTTATTTGAAATTTAAATGTACTATTTATTATATAAATAAATAATAAAAAATAAAAGATTTGGCTAAATTATATACAAGAAATGGTGATAAAGGAGAAACTTTTTTACTTTTTGGTGAAAAGGTTTCAAAAAATGATATCAGGGTTGAATGCTATGGTGCTATTGACGAATGTATGTCCAACTTAGGAGTAGCAAAGGCAATTCTAAATGATAAAAACCAACAAGAAGTCGAAAATTCAATACTGGATATTCAAAGAAAATTATTTATTATTTCAAGTGAAATTGCTTGTCCTAAAAATAAATATGCTGAGATGAAAAAGAAGTATCGATATATATCTGAAGATATGATCAAAGAAGTTGAAGACAGTATAGATTATTTTCAAAAAAATACACCTGAAATTAATTTTTTTGTTCTACCTGGATCAAGTCAAACCTCCTCTTATATTGATATTTCAAGAACAATTTGTAGAAAAGCTGAACGGTTATGCGTGAAAGTTAAAGAAAATAATCTACTCAATAATGAATTAAACCTTATTCTTCTAAATAGGCTGAGCGATTTACTCTTTATACTAGCAAGATACATAGACAAAGATAATGAATATATTAAAGCTACGGAATAATTAATGCCAAATATTTCAATCCTTGACACAAAATCAGCAAATTTTCATAGTGTAAAAAAAGCAGTAGATTTATTTGAGAGAGATAATGTTATAACTTCTTCAAGAGATCAGGTTTTGAAAAGTAAAGCACTAATTATCCCGGGAGTTAGTTCCACAGACACTGTCTTAAAGAATATATATAAATCTAAACTAGATGAAACTATATTAGAATTTTATGGACTAGGAAGGCCCATTTTATGCATATGCGTTGGTATGCAGATATTATTTGATAGTTCTGAAGAAGGCAGCTTGCCGGGATTAGGTATTATTGAAGGTAAAGTTATCAAAATCCCTGAGTTTGATAAGAAAAAAAATAAATATAAAATCCCACATATGGGATGGAATCAAGTAGAAAATTCAAAAAATTCTAATCTTTTTTCAAATATTGAAAATAAAAGTGATTTTTACTTTGTGCATTCATTTCAGTGTATACCAAATGATCCAAACATAATTTCAGGAAAAACCAACTATTCTAATGAAATAGTAGCTTCTATTGAAAAAAATAATTTATATGCTGTACAATTTCACCCAGAAAAAAGCTCAAATAGAGGTTTAAAAATTTATGAAAATTTTATCAATTTAACAAGAAAGAATTAGAATGAAAATATTTCCAGCAATTGATATCAGAAATGGCAAATGTGTCCGATTAATAAAAGGTGATTATGATAACGAAGTAGTATTTAATGAGGACCCATATAAAGTCGCTAAAAATTTTGAAGATATTGGAAGTAAATATGTTCATATAATTGACTTAGATGGTGCTAAAGATGGAATTTCTACAGTCAAAGATAACATAACAAAAATAATCAATAACACAAACCTAAAGATTCAAGTTGGAGGAGGAATTAGGACTTTTGAAAAAGCTGAATCTTTTTTAAACCTAGGAGTAAGTAAAATCATTTTTGGAACTGCTGCTTTAGAAAATAAATCAGACGTATTAGAGGCAATAAAAAAATATAATTCTCAGATAATTGTAAGTATTGACGCATTAAATGGAAAAGTGAAAACAAAAGGTTGGTTGCAAGATGCAGGAATTGATGTAAAAGACCTTGTAATTGAATTGCAAGATAACGGTTGTAAAAACTTTATTTATACTGACATTGAAAAAGATGGTACTTTAACGCACCCTAATTTTAAGTATATTTCAGATTTAAGAAAAATTTGTGAATCAGAATTGTATATAGCTGGAGGCATTTCAGATATAAATGATATTTCAAAATTAAAAAACCTAGGAATTGATGGAGCCATTTTAGGTATGTCGATTTATACTGGTAAAATTGACCTTAATAAGCTACTAAATCAATAAAAAACTATGCTAAGTAAAAGAATAATACCTTGTTTGGATATAGATGGTGGGAGAGTTGTAAAAGGAACAAATTTTGTTAATATAAGAGATGCAGGTGATCCTTCAGAATTAGCAGAATTTTATAATAAAGAAGGTGCGGATGAGCTAGTATTTCTTGATATAACTGCAACACACGAAGATAGAAAAACACTTATAGATGTTGTAAGAAAAGTTTCTTCTCAAGTTTTTATACCTCTTACTGTTGGTGGAGGGATAAGAGCAATAAAAGATATGAAAATAATGCTAGAGGCTGGCGCTGATAAGGTTTCCATTAATTCATCAGCTATAAGTAATCCAAAATTAATTACAGAATGTTCTAATGAATTTGGATCTCAGTGTGTAGTTAGTGCTATAGATGTAAAAAAAATAGGTGATAAATGGATTGTTTTTACACATGGAGGAAGAAATATTACGGATATAGATGTAATGGAATGGGTACAAATTGTAGAAGAAAATGGGGCTGGAGAAGTATTATTAACCAGCATGGATAGAGATGGATCTTATGATGGATATGATTTAGAACTTTTATCTAAAATCAATGAAAAAATTTCAATCCCTTTAATTGCTTCCGGAGGAGCAGGTAAATTAGAACATTTAGTTGAAGCTTTATCTGTTGGAAATGCAGATGCTGTTTTAGCAGCAAGTATTTTTCATTATGGAGAATTTTCTATAAAACAAGCAAAAGATTTTCTAAATAATAATAAAATTCAGGTGAGATTATGATAAAAAAAGATACTCCATCAATAATTATATTTGATTGCTTTGAAACAATTGTTGAAAACGATAGAACAAGCTGGATAGATTTATTTAAGCTTTTTGTTAAAGAGAATGATTGGAATGTAGATCCTAAAATACTTTGGGATACTTGGAAAAGTGATGAAGTATTATTTAGAAAAGTCAGAACAAACCTAGAGGATTTAAATCTAAATCCAGATTTTAAAACCTATGAAGAAGCATGGGCAGATTGTTTTGAAAAAGTATTATCTAGACTAAAGCTTAAAGGCGACCCTAAGATTTTAGCAAATAAATGCGTAATTAATATGGGAAAAAATAAACCATATAAAGATAGTTCTGATTACTTAAATAAACTTTCTAATCATTGCAAATTAGGAGTAATTTCAAATGCAGATAATGATTTTTTAAATCCTGTTTTAAGTAAAATAGAATTTGATTTTGATTATATATTGTCATCTGAATCTGCAAAATTATATAAACCTGATCCAAGAATTTTTTTGAAATTCATAAAGGAAAATAATTTAGACCCTAAAGATTGTTGGTATGTTGGGGATAAAGAGTATGATGATGTTTTAGGTTCTAGTTCAGTTGGAATGATACCATTTCTAATAGATCGATCAGTATATAATGAAATAAAAGAAGAAAAAAATATGATTAGAATTTCAAACTTAATTCAACTTTATGAAATTTTAATCAATGAATGATATGAATCCTGATTTTAAAAAAAATAATTTACTTCCTGCAATCATCCAAAATTCTTCATCAAAAAAGGTATTAATGTTGGGGTGGATGAACCAAGAATCATATGATAAAACTCTAGATACAAAAAAAGTATGGTTTTATTCCCGAACAAGAAAAAAACTTTGGGAGAAAGGAGAATCTAGTAAAAATTACTTAGAGGTAGACCAAATAAAACTAGATTGTGACAACGATTCAATTCTTATTTTTGCTAAACCTGCAGGTCCAACTTGTCACACGTTAAAAGAGTCTTGTTTTGATAAATCTATAGAAGATTCTGAAAATAATGATTTCAGCATAGAATACTTGGAAAAATTAATTCAAACAAGAAAAATTGAAAAACCTAAAAATTCATACACTACAGAACTTTTCGATGAAGGAATAAAGAAAATCAGTAAAAAACTAGGAGAGGAAGCTTCAGAAGTTATAATAGCTTCTCTAGCCGAAAAAAGAAGTGATTTAGTTTATGAGTCTGCAGACTTAATGTATCATCTTTTAGTACTGTTAGCTAATGAAGAAATATCTTTTGATGAAGTTGTAGATGAATTATCTAATCGACACAAAAAATAATTTTAATCAGAATCATCTAGCCTTATTGACTCATTTATTGCAGCGATTGCAACCTCAACCATATCCTCATCTGGCTCTGCTGTAGTCAATTTTTGCATTAGTATATTCGGATAAGAAAGTAATCTAGAAAGATAATTTTCCGATGTAACGCTTGAAAATCTTATCAGTTCATATGATATACCAGCTATAATTGGGAACAAAAATAATCTAGAAGAATATAAAAGAAAAATAGGTTCTCGCGGTATAAAAACATGAAGTATTATTGAAACTAAAATTACCGTCATAATAAAACTTGTTCCACACCGAGGATGTTCTTTGTTATATTTTTGAATTTTAACTATACTATTGGAATTTAATTCTTGATTATCTTCGTAAGCTGCAATTGTTTTGTGCTCTGCACCATGATATGCAAAAACTCTTTTAATATCTTTATTTAAACCAATAAGGTAAACATATCCAATAAAAAATACTAATCTAACTAAACCTTCAATAATATTATTAATTACAAAATTATCTTCAACAAAGACGATTCTATCCGATAAAAATAAAGGTAATAATAAAAAAATAGAAAGTACAAATAATAGAAAAAAAGTACTAAAAAGATATGAAAAAAACTTCTCTAAATTAGAAAGATCATTATCTTCATTTTGTTCAACTATTTCAGAAGATTTAGAAAGAGCTCTGAATCCAATAACCATCATTTCTACTAGAATAAGTAGCCCTCTTACAAATGGGATTTTTTTAAAAGATGAATTTGTAAATGAAGGTAATTTAATTTGATTTATAATTATATCTTGATTCTTATTTCGGACCGCAACAACACAGTTTTTAATTCCCCGTATCATTACCCCTTCAATAACAGCTTGTCCACCATAAAAATGCTTTTTCATTGCTTATGAGATTATTGAAGATTATATCTTCTCTTCATTCGATCAACTCTACCTTCGGTATCAACTATTCTTTGTTCACCAGTCCAAGCAGGATGACAACTACTGCATATTTCTACAGAAATTTTTTCTCTGGTAGACAGAGTTTTCCACGCAACAGATCCACATGCACAAATAACTTCTGTTTCATATATGTTTGGATGAGTATCTTTCTTCAATTTTTCACCTTTTCATCGGTATAAACATTTAATCGTCTTTTACCTTTGGATGCCCAATCAAAAGAAACAATCCCATCAATTTTTGAAAATAAAGTATGATCCCTTCCAAGTCCTACGTTCTCTCCAGGTAAAAACTTAGTTCCTCGCTGTCTTACTATAATTGATCCAGCTGTAACAAATTTACCACCAAAGGTTTTTACACCTAATCTTTTTCCGGCACTATCTCTGCCGTTTCTACTAGTTCCTCCACCTTTTTTATGTGCCACTAGATTTACTCCTTGCCTTCTTGATTGAAATACTTTCTATAACTACATTTGTAATTTGTTGTCTGTGTCCAGTTTTAACTCTATGCCTTGTTTTGTTTTTATATCTAAGTGAAATAACTTTTTTTGCTTTTGATTGTTCTTCTATTTTTGCTTTTACGACAGCCCCTTTAACTATAGGTTCGCCTATATTTATTTTTCCTTTTAAGGAAGTCATTAAAACATCCTCAAAAAGCACGCTATCACCGGAATTTCCTTCAAGCTTTTCTACTGTTAGAGAATCTCCTTCTCTAACTCTATATTGTTTTCCACCAGTTTTTATAATTGCATAGTCCATAATTTCACCTTATCAAAGGAAGTACAAAACTTAATTGTACACAAAAAAAGTAAAATTTTCTTTGCTTTATTCATCAATATAAGTAGGGATTAAAATTCTTTTATTTATTGAATAGTCAATAATATTACTATCAACATGTATTTTTTCTGAATTTTTCAATTTTATTTTGTCCTTGGTTTCGGACATCCATCCTAAATAATCATGATAAATCATATTGTTTTCTAATGAACACCAAGGGGCAAGATATAAATTCTTTAACTCAGATTGCACATATTTAAAGTCATGGTTTTCTTTAGAATCTGGTTGAGAAAAATTTTCTATATAAGAATCAATCATTTTTTCTTGTGAAAATTCATTTAATATATAAGTTTGCCCCTCAGAAACATGATCTTTATTATTTATTATTTCAATTCCTTTTTTAACAAATGTTCTTATATCTCCATGAGGAACTATTTCAATACCAGGAATATTTCTTAGGTCTCTAAAGGCACCAACAGAACTACAAATAGCAGGAGTACCATTTACAACTGATTCAAGAGGCACCAAACCAAAAGATTCAATAAAGTCACCAGGGCATAAAGTTAAGTCTCCAGAAGAGTAAAATTCTCCCATTTTTTCAAATGGGATCCAATCATTAAGAATCAATTGACCATTATTAGAAATAAATTCTTTATAAGAATCTTCATTTTTAAAATCTGAATTTTTTTTGTCCTTATTTAAAGATTCATTAAATCTAGATGACTTTAAAATAACTTTTTTCCAATTTTTTGTTTTTGCAAACTCATTTGCAATCTGGATAGCTATATTGAAACCTTTTCTAGGATCTGGTCTGTGAGGAAATAAAAGAATTAAATTTTCATCCAATGGTTTCTTAAAATTACTATTATTAAATGTAGAAATTGAATTTGGAATAATTGAATAATTATTAGATTCAAATTTTTTTCTATCTATAGAAGAGTGAATTGTATTCAATAAATATTTTGAAGGAACAATGATTTTATTAGAAATAAAAGAAAATACTGAAGATAAGGACTCTTGATAAACTAAATCATGAATTCCACTTATAATTTTATTTCCTAAAAAATAATCTCGCAAAAACCATCCATCACCATGAAGATATATTCTATCTGCCCATTCAGAAATCCTTGATAATGTTCTACTTAATTCTTGTAGTTCGAACAATGGGACCTCAAAAGGAGAAGGAAAATTACCTGAAAGATTCAATATTTTCTCTATCTTTACATCTCCTATAAATATATTCTCAGAAATATTTGAATCAATTGGAGAAAAAACTCTTACATTTGTATTGTTTTTTCTTAACCCTAAAATAATGTCATTTAATACTTTTTGAGAACCACCAAGTACAAATTCTCCGTAAAGTGGAGCAAGAGATAGACATGCAATTTTCATAAGCTATTTTCAAATTTACCTTTGTACCATACCAAAGGAGGCTTATCTTTAAATTCTAATTTCTTAACCTCAAGAAAATATACAAAATGATCACCTATTTTTATAGAATTATTTTTTTTACACATAAAGTAACAAAGACTATCTTTTATGTAAAAAACATCTTTTTTATGGTAAAAAAAATCGTTATCAGAACTATGTGCCTTTGAAAAATAATTTGCAATATCTGATTGATCCTTAGAAAGTAAAGATACTGAAATAAACTCACTAGTTTCAAGGTTTTTAAGTATGGATCTCTCAATTCCAACTGAAACCATTATTATTGGAGGATCTAAAGAAATACTCATCACTGAACTAGCTGTCATTCCATGAATAATATCATTTTGATTTTTTACAGCTAAAACAGAAACCCCTGTTGGGAAAAAACTCCAAGATTTTCTAAAATCCATCTCATCAATCATTTATTTTTCTTCAGTGTTTTCTGTTTCTTCAGTGTTTTCTGTTTCCTCGGTGTTTTCTAATTCTTCAGTGTTTTCTGTTTCCTCGGTGTTTTCTGTATTTTTAGCCAGTTCTTCCAAGTCAACTTCTTCTCTTGCTTTTCTCCTGTCTTCTAAAACTCGAATTCCACTAATTGCATCACCAGGCCCCGGATCAACTATCTTTACTCCCTGAGCTACTCTACCTGTTCTTCTGATTTCTCCTAATCTAGTTCTCAAAACTTGAGCTTTATCAGTTAGCAAAAACAGCTTACCTTCAGAATCTTCTACTAATTCCTCGCTTACAATAGCTGCTGCTGCAACTTTACCTGTATTGGAAGTCACTTTCAAAGTTAATAGTCCTGATCCTCCCCTATTTTGTGATCTATAATGCCTAAATGCACTTAACTTGCCTTTACCTCTTCTACCAACAATCAGTAAGTATCCATCATCATTTACTACATCACTATAAACAACTACATCTTGTGAAGTCTTCATCCTAATCCCTCTAATTCCACCTGCTCCTCTTTGAGTAGGCCTAATTTGAGAAGAAGGGAATCTTATTGAAAGGCCTTCTCTCGTTACTATGACTACATCCTCATTCTCATCTGCTAATGTCACAGAAACTAATTCATCTTTTCCTAACTTAAATGTATTTAAGCCAGCTTTATTCATATTTCTAAGTAGAGGCAAATGCATCCTCTTAACTTTTCCAGTTTTAGTTACCATAATAAGATAAGTATTCTCTAGTAAGCTTGATACAGTCATCATAGCAGTAACTTTTTCACTAGGGCCAAGATTAATTATATTTGCTATTGGAGTACCCCTTGATGTTCTTGATTGATCTGCAGACAATTCAAAAACTCTTAGAGAAAAAACTCTACCTTTATCAGTAAAAAACAATAAGGTATCATGAGTATCAGCAACTTGTATATACGGAACTATATCACCATCTTTTGTCATTCTTTGACCTTTAACACCTTTTCCACCTCTATGTTGCGCCCTGTAAGTGCTTGACAGAATCCTTTTTACATAACCCCCTTTAGACAAAGTAATAACTACTTCTTGGTGAGGCTCCATATCTTCTCTTTTCCACTCTCTTAAATCTGTTTCATTGATAAGAGTTCTTCTGTCTTCTCCATATTTTCTTTTCAATTGAAGGGTTTCTGTTTTTATAACACTTAATATCCTAGATTGGTTTGACAGCAAATCTTCTAAATCTGCAACTGTTTCTGTTAATTCTTTATATTCGTTTTCAATTTTTTCTATTTCTAGTGCAGCAAGCCTTCTTAGCTGCATATCTAAAATTGCCTGAGATTGTATTTCTGTTAAATCAAATTCTGTCATCAATGAGTTTCTTGCAGCTTCGACATCTTCTGATGCTCTTATCAATTCAATTACCCTATCAAGATTCTGAATAGCAATTCTCAAACCTTCTAGAACATGCAACCTAGCCTTAGCTCTTCTAAGATCATATTCAGCTCTTCTTCTAATAACCTCTTCTCTAAAAGCAACATAATGGTTAATAGTTTGCTTTAGATTTAAAATTTGAGGAGTTCCATCTACAAGAGCTATCATATTTACTGAAAAAGAAGATCTGAGCTGGGTTTGTTTATATAGATTATTCAAAATCAAGCTAGAAGAAGCTCCCCTTCTCAACTCTAGGACTACCCTCATTCCTTTTCTATCTGATTCATCCCTTACTTCTGATACACCTTCTAATTTTTTGGTCTTTATCATTTCTGCTATCTTCATTATCAAAGACGCTTTATTTACTTGATATGGAATTTCAGTAAAAACAAGCCTTTGCCTATCTTGTTTTTTTACATCTTCTATCATGTGCTTTGCCTGAACCATAATTCTTCCTCTTCCAGTTGCAAAAGCATCTCTAATTCCTGATAAACCCCAAATTTCAGCTCCAGTTGGAAAATCTGGACCTTTTACAACTTTCATAAGATCATCTACGTTTGCCTGAGGGTCATCTATGACCATTGCAATTCCATCACATATTTCACTTAAATTATGAGGAGCGATATTAGTTGCCATACCAACAGCAATACCTGAAGCTCCATTAACCAACAAATTTGGCATAATAGCTGGCAAAACCAACGGTTCTTTTAATGATTGATCAAAATTATCCACCCAATCAACTGTGTCTTTTTCAATATCCCCCAATAAAGATTCTGTTATAGGAGAAAGTTTGCATTCGGTATATCTCATAGCAGCAGCAGGATCACCATCAACACTACCGTAGTTTCCTTGCCCATCAACCAATGTATACCTCATTGAAAAAGGCTGAGCCATTCTTACCTGAGCAGCATAAACAGAACTGTCTCCATGTGGATGATATTTACCTAATACTTCTCCAACCAATCGTGCGCTTTTTTTATATGAAGAACCAGGCCTCATACCTTGATCATGCATTGCATAAAGAACTCTTCTTTGAACCGGCTTCAAGCCATCTCTTACGTCCGGAAGGGCTCTTGAAACTATTACACTCATAGCATAGTCCAAATATGAACTTTTCATCTCATCTTGTATGTTTACATCTCGGATGTCACCTAAGTTGTCAGAAACCATATCTACCTCAGTTATTTGTATATATATAAACTATAGTTTCCCACGCGCGCGCGCAAGCGCGCGAGGTTATAGTTAGTAGATTTAATTTTATTTATTCGCTACATTTATCCAAAAAAACATTCAGAATATTTTCAAAACCTCTTGGAATTTCTTGAGATAAAATATCAAACCTTAATCCAAATTGCCATTTTTCGCCTGGTTTTTCAAATCCTAATATTTCACCTTTATCTGAAATTATTGATGAAAAAAAAGTTTCTGATAAATCTTTACTATAAATTGTTTTTATTAACTCTAAATCCCCTTTTACCCATCCAGATCCTCCTACGATATGAGAAAGTTTGGCTCCTGGACTAAGGAAAATTTGAGAAGCAGAATCTTTAGTTTCAACACTTTGATTCCCTCCAAAAAATAAATTCAAAGCATCAAATCCATCTTGAATACCAATAATAGGTAAATTTAAAATATTAGATTTATAAATTATATTTTTTTGATCAAAGTTTAATTTTCTTGAAACGATAATTAATCCTTTAAAATCATCTTTTGATTCGTAAACAAATTCTAAATCTTCATTATAAATATTTTTTATTTTTTCAGAAAAAATATTTCCAGAATCTTCAATTATCGCGATTTTCAAAATGGAATGCCCCAAACTCCCAACCAACTTTTTGTTGAGCTTTCAATTTTTAATTTATTTTTTCTCAAGAATTGAGCTAATTTATTCTCTAAATCTTTATTTCTAGATTTCGGATTTTGGGAAATCGGTATAAATGGATAAAAACTTTTTGTATCTGTTCTATAAATCAAATTAACTATTGATTTTTCATTTTCTTGAATGAAATATTCAAGTTTTATTACTAAGGCTAAAATATTTGGAAGAGAACCTTTGGAGTGAAGAGCATTCAAAGTCGTGTAGCAAGAGGACAACAAATCATAAATATTTTTATCTTCTAAAATCAACCAATGCATATCAGAACTATCTTCAACTACTTCAACATTAGTTTCTGTAGATGAATCTCCTTCATTCAAAATACCCTTAATATTAATCCTAATATTTTTTGTAAATTCATTATTATTATGAGTTGATACCAGAAGTCCTGATTTACTTGATATTTTTAAATGATTATTTTCTTGGGAATTCAAACTCAAAAGTATTTGAAAATTTTTCCACAAATCCTCTAGAAAATTATTTTTCTGAAATAACTTAAACAAAATTTCCTCTTAAAAAATTAGACTTTTATCATTTATCATTATAAAGAATATACTAGTAATATATACATTATGGATAAAAAATTAGAGACCCAAATAAAAAATACTCTACTTGAATGCGTAGAAGACTCATTAAATCTTATTAGAGAATCATCAAAAGAAGTATTTAATATTGAGGATAAGAATGATGTAGTAGGAGACAACCCAGTCACACAAATAGACTTAAATTCTCAAAATTTAATCGTAAATAAAATTAAATCAAGTTTTCCAAATCACGCAATATTAGGAGAGGAAGGAGAAGAAGAAAAAAAAGTAAAATCAAATTTTTTATGGATTATTGACCCTATAGATGGTACAAAGAATTTTATTAATCAGATTCCTTTTTTTTGTGTATCTATAGCAATTATGTATAAAGATGAGATTATAGGTGGAGCTGTTGGATTACCATGGGATAAAAATTCAGTGATATATGCATTTAAAGGAAAAGGTATAACATCAAATTTTTCACAAAAGAACACACAAAAACTTCAAGGATATCCGGTACCTGGCATTCTTTCATTTGCACCAACATATTTTAACTTATCTTATGTGATAAAAAATGAATTTTACAAAAAATCAGGAGAATTAAGAAACCTTGGATCTGCAGCCGCAGAAATAGCATTAGTAGCTAACGGAAATGCCCAATTGGCATTATCAGGATATGCTTTTTGCTGGGATTTTGCAGCAGCTTGGATATTGATAAAGGAATCTAAAAAAAGCATATTTTTTGGAAATATGAATAAAAATATTTGGCAAGATATTAACCCATGGAAAAAATATTTTGCAAATGGATTTTATGATCTTGAAAAATTAAAAAAATGGAGAGGAAAATTCTTTGCCTCTAATAAAGAAATAGAAACCTTCATACTAAAAAACACTAAACCAAATGGGAGACAAAATAAAAATATAATTAGAAGGTTCAAAAAGTACTTATTCTTACGATGAATTCTAAATCAAAGGATAAGGGACATTGACGTAAGGATCTAGTTCTGGAATTGTTTTTTTTCTATGTATTAATTTTGACCTTTCAATTAAACTCTCAACTTCTTCTTCAGATATCAACTTTGATAATTTCATAAAAAGTTTTTTTTGATTTTCAAGGTCTTGAATCAAAAGTTTTATCTCTGAAAGTTTACTTTCAGGAATTTCCATCTTGTTATACTCAAACATCACTGTTCTTAGCCTAGTAAAAGGATTAAATGTTAATGCTTGATCAATTGCCCAAATTTTATTTTTGTCGTCTAAAATAATTGACCCTGCTTTCCTGTCAGTATTCAAAATTATTGAATCAAAAATCATTACTAACTTCAGTTGTTCATGAAAATCTTTAAATAGATTAAAATAGTTATTTTTAGGATCATGATCTATAAATTTTTGAAAGCTTCCCTCTCCAAAAGGCCCTTCTTTAATTACAAGAGGAGGGAGGTTAGGCCAACCTAAAAACTTTGACATTTCATATGCTGCCAGTTCTCTTGATGATAAATTCCCTACAAAAAAGTCTCTAAGAGGTCTTTCACCTCTAATAGGTTTATAAATCGATAACATTTTTTCATCATTATCTCCCAACAATTCACATAAAAAAACTTTATTTGAACCGTTTTTAATTTCTCTTATAGATTTTACAGAAAAATCAAACAATTTCTTTTCTATATCTAAATTACACAATTTTTATATTCTCAATATGCCCATTTAACTTTATGCAAAAATGACCGTCTTGATTAATTGGATTTGAGCAAAGAGAACAAATAGGTCTGCCTTGAGAGATTATTTTTAGGCTTTTGTCTGCAAAAGATTGAGCAAATTTATTTTGATAAGAGAAAGTGGCAGCTACTCCTTTATCATCATCATCCACACCAACGAAATAAAAATCAAAACTATTTGAAGATTCAATAAATTCAAGTGCAAAATCAATCATTTTATAATTTTTGAATTCATCATTTTCAGAACTATTTAGATTTTCTGATTGAGTAAAAGATTTATATTTTGTAATATTTTGAGAAATTAATGCCAATTGCTCTTTTTCTACCCATAAATTAAATTTATTATCAGTACATTGAATTTCAATAGAAAAAGTTCTTTTCCCTGGTTTACCAAAAGTCTTTGGTACAAGGCTTAAACATTCTCCAAAATTTAAATATTTATCTTTATCTTTCAAAATATTCTCTAAAGTTTTAATTATTATTTTAACTAATTTATATTAGATTATTCACTAAATAATAGATATATTAGAATTGATAGAAAAAAAAAACTATAGCTCAAAATGGAAAAACAACAAAAAATTGAAATTTATGACACTACTCTTCGTGATGGAACGCAACAGAGTGGAATTAATCTTTCCTTAGAAGAAAAAATACTCATAACTAAAAAATTAGATGAGCTGGGAGTTGATTTTATTGAGGGTGGATTTGCAGGTTCAAATCCAAAAGATGAAGAGTATTTTAGAAGAATAAAAAATATAAAATTAAAAAACTCAAAAATAGTATCTTTTGGTCAGACAAGAAAGCCAAGTTCAAAAGTTGAAAATGATCCATTTATAAAAGCAATTTTATCCGCAGATACAGAATTTGTAACAATAGTCGGAAAATCAAGTGCATATCAAACCGAAAAAATCATCAAAACTTCTTTAGAAGAAAACATCAATATGATTGCAGATTCAATTGAATATCTGAAAAAAAACAATAAAGAAGTATTTTTTGATGCTGAACATTTTTTTGATGGCTATAAGGACAATCCTGAATATTCCCTTTTGTGCCTAAAAACAGCAATAAATGCTGGTGCCAAAAGGATAATTCTATGCGATACAAACGGAGGGACTTTACCAAGCGAAATATATCAAATCACAAAAGTAATTCTTAATGAATTTAAACAAGAAAAATTATTTGGAATACATACACATAATGATACTGATACTGCTGTTGCATCTACAATTTCTGCAGTTGAAGCTGGTATTTTTCAAGTACAAGGATGCATTAATGGATATGGAGAACGAACTGGAAATGCTAATTTGATAAGTGTTATAGCTAATTTAAATTTAAAAATGAATAAAAAAACATTATTAAATGATGAAAATTTAAACCAATTAACTAATGTTTCAAATTTCGTTTCTGAAGTTGCGAATAAACGCCCCTTTCCTTTCCAGCCTTTCGTTGGTAAAAATGCTTTTACTCATAAAGGTGGTATGCATGCAGCTGGTTATTTAATTGATCCGCAATCATTTCAGCATATAGAGCCAACAGATGTAGGTAATGAGTCATCAATATCTATTTCTGAGCTTTCAGGTAAAAAAAGTGTTATGACAAGAATTGAAAATTTAGGGCTTGAAAAAATTTTAGATAATAGTGATGCAGAAAAAATCATAAAAATAATTAAAGAAAAAGAATCGACCGGTTATGCATATGAACTTGCAGGGTCTTCCTTGGATTTACTTATTCACAGAAATTTACCGAACTATGAAGCTAAATTTGAGTTGGTAGACTTCATGGTTATTATTGAAAATAAACGAAGAGGATCACTAGGAACAGGCTGGAGAAAAAATGATCAGGAACATCCAATGCTATCTGAAGCTACTATAAAAATAAAAACCAAGAACAAAATTGTTCACACTGCTGCAGAAGGAAATGGACCAGTTGATGCACTAGACAAAGCAACAAGAAAGGGTCTAATTGATACTTTCCCAGAAATTCACAAAATAAGACTTACAGATTATATAGTAAGAGTTGTGGAAGAAGGAACTGGTACTGGAGCAGTTGTTAGAGTGATAATAGAATCATCCGATGATAAAGATGTTTGGACTACAGTTGGAGCTTCATCCAACATAATAGAAGCTAGTTGGCTGGCTTTATCAGATTCAATAGAGTGGTTTTTGATTAAGAATTCTCTGTAGGGCTAATATAAGCTTCACCATCATGCTCTATTATAACCTCTTCAACTGATTTATCTTCTGATATATTGAAGGCTCTAATTATTGGTCTTGTTTTTTCCACAAGAGAAATTAGTACATAGATAGGTTGAGTCCATCCAGATTCTACAGCGTTTGAAACATCTGTTGGCGAAGGATAAGCCTGAGAAAGAGTGTGAGAATGGTAAATAGCAATAACATCTAATTTATTCTCATCAGCATACTTTTCAGCAGAAATTTGATCTAAAGGGTCAACAGAATATCTCTTTACGGGACTTTCATGGATATTTTTACAGTTAAAAATACTCTCTACTTCATTTTCTTTACCCATCAAATATCCACAACATTCTTTTGGATCTTCAATTAATGAGTGTTCTATAAGCTTTGATATTATAAGTCTTGGTATTATTATTTTCATAATTACAGTATAAATTATTTTTTTATGAACAATATTTCTAAAAGCATTATCAATTTCAGACAAAATAACCAAAAAATAAAAATAACAGAAAAAGAAAAAAGAAATTTAAGTATTTCAGATGGTTATTCTATTCAAAATGAAATATATGATCATTATTCTAAAGTCGAAGATTTTACGGCATGGAAAATAGGATGTACAAGTAAGGTTATGCAAGAATACCTAAATATACCTTCCCCTTGCTTAGGTAGAGTAATGAAAAAAAATATATATAAAGGAACCACAAAATTAAATTTTAGTGAATTTATCAGACCCGGAGTTGAGTGTGAAATAGCTGTAATTCTATCTAAAGATTTTGATATAAATATGAATCAAAATATTGAAAAAATTATTGATAGAGTTGTTCCTTCAATTGAAATAGTAGATGACAGATGGCTAGATTATACAAAAGAAGAAACATCTATTTTAATAGCTGATGACTTTTTTGCTTCTTCAGTTGTTTATGGACATGGTATTGAAATAGGATCAATAAATAATCTTAGAGAAATTAAAGGGTACATGTCATTAAATAATAAAATTATAGGAGAAGGGAAAGGATCTGATATTTTAGAAGACCCCATAAACGCTTTGAAATGGTTTTTAGATTTTAATTTTAGTAATAATAATTATCCTAAACCAGGAGACCTCATTACCCTAGGGTCTATAGTACAAACTTATTGGGTGAAAAAAAATGACAGAATAAAAATAGATATAGAGAAAATAGGAAATATTGAAGTTCAATTTAATTAGGAGAAGAGAATAAAAATGAAAATAACTAATTTAGAAATATTTATCACAAATCCAGGTGAAAATAGTGTTGATGAAAGTTTTTCTAAATCAATAAAATTTTTCGGGAAAAATCTAATTTTTGTAAAAATAGAAACTGATATTGGTATTACAGGTTGGGGTGAGTGCTACTCACAATCTGATAGAGATACACAAATTACTTCTCATGTAGAAAAAATGAAGAAATATCTTATTGATTATGATCCATTAAATATAAGAAACTTTATTTTAGGTGCTCAAAGGGATTTTTCAAATAAAAGACCATCTATGGATTTTTGGTGTGCAGTTAGTGGGATAGAGATTGCAATGTGGGATATTGTAGGTAAATATTACGAACAACCTGTGTACAATTTGCTTGGTGGAAAAATAAGAGAAAAAATAAAAGTTTATGCTAATGGATGGGCCACAAGTTTAGAAGAAGAAGATTTATCTAAAAATGCATTAGATATGGTAAATAGAAGAGGTTTCAAAGCATTAAAATTTGATCCTTTTACTGGACCATGGGAAGACTGGCCAGAAAATGACATTCTATTTGAAGCTTCAAAAAGAGTAGGGGTTGTTAGAGAATCAGTTGGCCCTGAAATTGATATTTTAATAGAAGTTCATAGAAGATTATCCGTTTCTAAAGCACAAATTTTCACTAAAGAGATTGAAAAATATAACCCTTTTTGGATCGAAGAACCATGTATTTCAGAAAATTTAGACGGAATAAAAGAGATAAAAGATATAACTACTGTACCTATAGTAACCGGTGAAGCTTTATATTCAAGAAATATGTTTAAGGATGTTTGTAAAAACCGAGCTGTAGATATTATTAATCCAGATATTTGTAACACTGGAGGAATTCTAGAATTGACATTAATTGCTTCTATGGCTGAAACTTTTTCTATAGGAGTTTCTCCTCATGGTTGGAATTCAACTGGAGTAGGAGCCTCAGCTGCCTTAAATGTCTCCTCTGTAATAAATAATTTTATAATTTATGAATATATGGTACATGTAGAGGAATTTTCAAAAAAAATAACTAATAATCATCCAGTAGTAGAAAACAGCTATATTGAATTAAATAATCTACCAGGGTTAGGAACATCAATTAAAGAAGAAGAACTTACATTTAAGGAAAATAATATAAAAAGAGATTTTGGTAATTTAGACTAGAGTTTTTTTAATTGTCTGTTTTTTAAATTTATTTATTTCATCCCAATTCCATAATTGAGGTATGGTATCTCCATTAGCCCAAAGATCTAACTGATCAAAATAATTTTCAGAGCCAGGATTTCCGGAAGAACCTAATGGAACTATCCATCTACTATTTTCCCAATTACTTGGATCATGAGCATATCTATTAACCGACGCAGCTACTACATTATAATTTTTATCGTAAGATCCAGCTAAAGGAGTAGCTTCATCTCCACTGGCAGAAGCTTTTTTAGGATTTAAAATATGACGATAATTTTCAAAAACAGAACTTAATGGATGTTGGTGGTTTGTTTGATGAAGATTACCCCATTTCCATCCTTTTATATCTTCTCCAAATTTTGATTTCAAAAAATCAATTGCCTTTTTGAAAGAATTTATTACTATATTTTGCCAATTTTCACTTTTATTTAATAAGAAACTTTCATTATTTCCAATATGATCATTTATCAAAGGAACTAAAAATCTTCTCACATGAGAAACAGCACCATAATTTTTCCATTTTATAGTCTCTTCTGCAAGGTTTCCGTAATTAATTTTTATTATTTCTTCAATTATTTTTTCTTTAGTGACTGTATATATAGATGCTGCTAAACTATCCTTATCCATTAGAAAATCCCAACTAAAAAGTAGATCAATTGCTTCTTTTTCTGTTTTTGATAAAGAATCTTCTGATAATTTTAAATCTTTGAAATATAAAACGATTTTCTCTGCAGGAATTGAAAATTTTTGATTATGCATTTCAAGCATATTTTCAATTTTGAGATTTTTAGAATTATTTTCTATATATTTAGCTAGTACTTTCGCTCTGTATTCAGGAGCAAAAGCAATAGACATAAAATATGGATAATCATGATCTACAACTTGTTGATTACAAGTTACTACCCATCCCTCTATAGGATTTCTTGATTTAGGCAATTCATCTCTTGGGATCTCTTTATTTACTAAATATTTATCATCCCATCCTTTTGCTATCCCCCATTCATGTTGCTTGTCTCTTACAGGAACTGCACCAGCAAATTTGTAACCAAAGTTCTTGTTGGTATCTGCATATGGGTAATTATTAGTCCTATCAGTCCATTTATCAAAAGCTTTTTCTAAATCATCAGCAGATTCTGATTTCATCGCTTCGTACGCTGAATCAATCCAATGAGTACCTTCATCTAAACCTCCAGGGTCACAAAGTGAAAGTACATATTGATCGCTTGGATCCCCATAAATGACATTTCCATTTGTGGTTTTTATTACATCTATTTCTATTTTTTTCTCATTTCTTGGAAAAATTTCTTTCTTAAAAAACTCAGTATCAATCCATTCATTGTTATAAAATTGCTGAATTTTATTTTCTGAATATCTTAATTTTTCAATAAATATATCTTGAGTATCAGCACCTCCATGAGTCATTCCCCAAGCAACGTTTTTATTATGTGAAAAATGCATAAAACCAGGGTATCCAGGAATAGTATGTCCCATGCCTTCAAAAGTATCACATTTCAAATGTACTTGATAGTAAACATTAGGAGTATCTAAAGTTCTATGAGAGTCACCTCCAACTAGTGGAAATCCAGAATAAGATTTTTCTCCAGATATTGACCATCCATTAGATTCTCCATCAATTGCTCCTATAGATTTAAAATTTTCAGCAGCTTCAGATAATTCTTCTATAGCATTTTTAACTTGACCAGAGTAAGTACTTCCAGGAGGTAAGGTTAATAGTGCTCCAGGGAAGTATCCAGGTATTAATTTAGCTGCTTTTTCTGCACCTATTTCATTAGATAGTTGTGAATAAAAAAGCTTACCATTAAAGGACCCCTCAGCAGCATTTCTGATTTTATAAATTAATATTGAATGCCAGTCTTCCCATTTATCAGGCTTTTTTCCTAAAAGATTATATTCTATTGGCAATACAGATGTTTCAGAAATATAAAAGTTTACTCCTTTTGTAAAAGAATCAATCATATTTTTTGCACTATTAGATGCTTTTTTTAAATCTGATTTTGCAACTCTTTCAAAGTCTCGTTTTAGATTTAACTTATCGTTAGCTATCGCTTTTTTACCTAAATATTCTGAAGATCTTCCTAGACATCTCAATCGATCCAAATCCATCTGAAATAATCTATCTTGAGCAATTGTAAATCCTTGTGCAAAAAACAAATCACTTTCTTTTTTTGCAGATATATGAGGGATTCCCCATTCATCTCTGTAAATCTCAACGTCATCACTAATTACCTTCGAATTGAAAGTAGAATTTAGATCAGGCAAAAAATCTTTAGGATTTAGCATATTTTTATTTAGGTCCGCTTGAAATAATTCCTGCAACTAAATCACCCATTTGACTAGTTGACAGCTTGTGATCTTGCTCTCCAGCAATATCTACAGTCCTATATCCCTCTGTAATTATTTTATTAATAGCTAATTCAATTTCGTCTGCTTCTTCATGAAGTCCAAAAGACCATCTCAACATTAATGCTGCAGATAAAAATGAAGCAACAGGGTTAGCAACATTATGTCCTGCTATGTCAGGGGCAGAACCATGAATTGGTTCATAAAGAGCAGGTCTACCTCTTCTTCCTCTTCTTTTTCCAGGAGGAGGAGGTGAGGATGCTAAACTAGCAGATGGAAGCATTCCCATCGATCCTGTTATTACTGAGGCTTCATCTGAAAGGATGTCTCCAATACTATTTTCTGCAACAATCACATCAAATTCTGAAGGATTAGTAATAATTTTCATAGCAGCGTTGTCAGCCAACATATGAATCAATTCTACTTCAGGATAATCTCTTGATACTTCGTTTGCTATTTCTCTCCATAACCTTCCAGTTTCAAGAACATTCATTTTATCAAGTGAATGTAATCTTTTTCTCCTTGATTTAGCAAGTTCAAACGCCACTCTAACAACTCTTGCAATTTCTTTCTCTGAATAAGCCAATGTATCAACAGCTCTTCTACCTCTTGTACTGGCGCTTCTTCTTTTTGGTCTACCAAAATATAAACCACCTGTTAATTCTCTAACAATAACAAAATCTACATTTTCAAGATATTCTGGTTTAAGAGGGCTTGAATGAAGGAGTTCTGGATAAACTTTAACTGGTCTCATATTTGCGTATAAACCTAGTCTTTTTCTTAATGCTAGGATTGCATCTTCTGGCCTAACATCAGCGCTTGGATTATCCCATTTAGGGCCTCCTACAGCTCCAAAAAGAATAGCATCTGAGCCTAATGCTAAGTTCATTGATTCTGGAGGAAGAGGGTTATTGAATTTATCTATTGCAGCTCCACCAACCAAAGCATGTATAAATTCAAAATTATGATCAAATTTTCTACAGATAGCCTCTAAGACTTTCATAGATTCTGTAGTAACTTCTTTTCCTACTCCGTCTCCAGCTAAAACACAAACTCTTGCTTCCATAATTCCTCCGAAAATTTTTCACTAACTTCTATTCTATCAATATTTATATGAATTTTGAATTTAATGAGATTTTTTTATTTATTTGACTCATATTTTGATATATCTGTTTCGTGCTGAAGAGTTATACCAATATCATCTAATCCTTTTAGAATTGAATCTTTTCTAAAAGGATCAAATTCAAATTCTGCTGAAAAATCTAAATTATCTTTCAAGCTTTGATTTTCTAAATTAACACTTAATTTATAACTTGGAATTCTATGAGCATTAGTCATTATTTTATCCACTTCTTCACTTGATAAAACGACTGTAATAATACCGTTTTGCATACAGTTGTTTCTAAAAATATCTGCAAAACTTGTAGAAATAATAACTTTAAATCCATACTCTGAAAGTGCCCATGGTGCATGTTCTCTACTAGAACCTGAACCAAAATTTGGACCAGTTACTAGAATTGATGCTCCATCAAATTTTGGATCATTTAAAATGAAATCGGGGTTTGGGACGCCATCTTCCAAATATCTCCAATCATAAAATGCGAATTTACCAAATCCCGTTCTTTCAATTCGCTTAAGAAATTGTTTAGGTATGATCTGATCAGTATCTACATTAACTCTATCTAAAGGTGCTACCAAACCTGTATGTTCAACAAATTTTTCCATAATTTTCTCCTATCTCTATTGTAAAGGATCTACAGTAATAGACCCAACTTTAATATTTTTTATTTCTTGTAATTTATATATTTCTGCTACCAAAACAATAGAAAAAAAACAAAATATTATTATTACTATTGAAGAGTAATTCATTAACTTTGTAGCGGTTATTAAATCGTCTATATTATTAAGCTCATATGCCCAAAATCTAGTAATGATAGAAGGATTAAAAAATAAGATTGATAAATAACTTATAAACCAAATCTTAAATTTATTTGTAAATATAAAAAAGAGTCTATTTGATTTTTCTATCAAACTGCCTTTATATATTTCAATAAAGGTCTTATACAATCTATAGGATAAAAAAAAGAAAGATAAAAAAACAATAGAGAAAGACACAGTAAAATCTTTGGAAATAAACTTAGATATAAAAACTGCCAAGAAATACAAAAAAACTGAAAAATAAATCCAAACAATTGATTTTTCTGGAGATACTGATGTTTCGTATCTCAAAGTTTTTATATTTCTTAAGGACCTATGAAAAAAAGTTCCTAGAGGGAAAAAAAGCAAAAACATTAGCAAAAATTGAAAAATATATAAAATTTGAGACCTAGATTGTGTCTCATTCATCTCATTAACATAGGATATAGGTTTATCGCATTCTCCTTCAAGTAACTTGTTCGGATCCCAAGAATCGCAATTAGATAATTGTTCTTTTTTGGAAAAGTCTATTACTTGATCAAAATTAGAGATATTTGAAGGCGGTATAGATGAAATGCCTTGATATTTCCAACTTTTATAAATTCTTTCATTATTTCTTTCTATAAAAAACATTCCTAGTCCTAAAATAACTGAAAGCAAAAGTAATAAAGTTATTATTCTCAGAGGATTTATATTCGATTCAAATTTATATGCTGTAAAAAAAGTTTTTCTAGCATCATCTAATTTTTTTTGATTCCCAAATATTCTAGATAGCAAACTAGTTTTTTGAAGTGGATCAATTTTTGAATCTGAATAATTAGAAAAAGATTTAGGTTTACCAAATTTTTTTTGTTTTTCTTTAGACAAAAGAGAACATCCTACCAGTTTCTCACATCAACAAAGTGACCTTCAATAGCTGCTGCTGCTGCCATTTCAGGGCTTACTAAATGTGTTCTTCCACCTTTTCCTTGTCTACCTTCAAAGTTTCTATTTGATGTAGATGCACATCTCTCTCCTGGAGCAATAATATCAGGGTTCATACCTAAGCACATAGAACAACCAGATTCTCTCCATTCAAAACCTGCTGACTTAAAAATTTCATCTAAGCCTTCTTTTTCAGCCTGAATTTTAGTTAATGTAGATCCTGGCATTACTTGAGCTCTTACATTACCGTTAACTTTTTTCCCATCAATAATCTCAGCAGCATTTCTCAAATCAGTTATTCTGGCATTTGTACATGATCCAATAAATACTCTATCTAATTGAATATCCTCAATTTTAGTTCCTGGTTTTAGCCCCATATACTCTAATGCATTTGCACAAGACTGAGAGTCAAGAGAAATATCAAAGTCTTCTGGAGACGGTATTTTTGCAGAAATAGGTAAAACCTGAGATGGATTAGTACCCCATGAAACAAATGGTTCCAAATCATCACAACTAACCTCTACATATGAGTCAAATTCTGCATCTTTATCAGATCTTAATTGCTCCCATTCGATAATTGCTTTTTCCCAGTCATTTCCTTTAGGAACCCTATTTCTTCCTTTCATCCAATCAAATGTTGTTTGATCAGGTGCAATCATACCTGCTCTTGCTCCTCCCTCGATTGACATATTACATATAGTCATTCGGCCTTCCATATTTAGATTCCTTATAGGTTCTCCAGTATACTCCATAACATATCCTGTACCCCCTGCAGTTCCTATTTGTCCAATAAGTTTTAGCACCATATCTTTTGCTGTAACACCTTTTGACAAACTGCCTGTAAATTCAACCTTCATAGTCTTAGGCTTTCTTTGTCTTAAAGTCTGAGTGGCCAAAACATGTTCCACCTCAGATGTTCCGATTCCAAAAGCTAATGCTCCAAATGCACCATGGGTTGATGTATGTGAATCTCCACAAACAATTGTCATTCCGGGTTGGGTATATCCTTGTTCAGGCCCAATAACGTGAACAATACCTTGCTCTTTATCCCAAACATCGAAAAGAGTTATTCCGTTTGATTTACAATTTTCTCGTATAGTTTCAACTTGTTTTCTTGCTATTTCATCCTTTATTTCTTCAGTTCTAGTATCGTCAGTTGTAATATTATGATCAACAGTAGCAATAGTAAGTTCAGGCCTACGAACTTTCCTATTATTAATTCTTAAACTTTCAAAGGCTTGGGGGGATGTTACTTCGTGAACTAAATGCAGATCAATATACAAAATCTCAGGTTGATCCTTAGGTTCAGCAACTATATGTTTTTGCCAAATCTTTTCAAACATTGTTAGATTATTAGACATTTAACTCTCCTCTTAAATCTCTTATATTTCTATTATTTTTATGATAAATTCACAGATTCAATAATCAGATATCTGTTTATTGCATTAACATAAGCTTTTGCGCTTGCAAGTATTATATCTGTGTCAGATCCTTGACCTGTGTAAATTGTTTCATCTTTTTCAATTCTTATTGTAACCTCACCTAAAGCATCTATTCCTTCTGTTACTGAAGAGACAGAAAATTCAGTGAGGCTTACATCCATTTTAGTTATATCATCTATAGAATTACAAACAGCATCCACAGGGCCAGTTCCTGTCTTTGAGCTTTTTACAATTTTTCCATCTGGTAATTCTAAAGTAATATTTGCAACAGGATCTCTTTTGTTACCACAAATAACATCTAGATCTATTACCTTAAAGTTTTCAGTAGTATCAAGCTCTCTGTGAAATTCACTCATTAATGACTCTAAATCTTTATCGGTTATTTCTCTTTTTTGATCAGCTAGGCTTTTAAAGTTGTTAAATACTTCTAGCAATTCTTCATCACTTACTTTGTAACCCAAATATTCTAGTCTTGATTTCAATCCAGCTCTACCAGATACTTTAGTAAGTACAATTGCATCACCTTTCCATCCTACTTCTTCAGGATGCATAATTTCAAAGGTTGTTCTTTCTTTTAAGAATGCATCTTGATGAATACCTGATGAATGCCTAAAAGCATTCTGACCAGTTATAGCTTTGTTAAATTGAATAGGGAATCCAAATATATTCGAAATAAGACGACTTGAAGGTCCTATCTCAGAAGTATTTATATCTGTTGAAACTTTGTAATGATCTGGCCTAGTTTTAACCGCCATTATGACCTCTTCTAAAGCTGCGTTACCAGCTCTTTCACCCAAGCCATTAACACATCCTTCAATTTGCCTTGCTCCATTTTCTAGTGCAGACAAACTATTGGCTACAGCCATTCCTAAGTCATTATGACAATGAACACTCACTATCGCTTTATCTATATTAGATACATTATTAAAGACACCTGAAATCAATTTTCCAAATTCTTCTGGATTTGAATATCCTACTGTATCTGGAATATTTACTGTTGTAGCACCAGCATCAATAGCTTTTTCAAGCATCACATACAAATATTCTGGATCTGACCTAGAAGCATCCATAGGTGAAAATTCTACATCATCAACAGAATCTCTAGCTTGTTTGACAGCATCAATAGCCATAGACATTATCGATTCTCTATCTTTTTTCATTTGATGCATCAAGTGAATATCAGAAGTGGATAAAAATGTATGAATTCTTGGCTTAAGTCCATCTTTTACACAATCAATTGCTGATTGAATATCTCCTTTAACTGCTCGTGCTAGAGTACAAATAGTTGGACCTTCGACTTCTAAAGCTATTTGCCTAACAGCTGAAAAATCACCAGGGGAACTAGCTGCAAATCCAGCTTCAATTACATCCACATTTAGTTTTTGTAACTGAGATGCAATTCTAAATTTATCCTGTGAAGTTAAAGAGGCTCCTGCTGATTGTTCCCCGTCTCTTAGGGTTGTATCAAATACAATAAGTTTATCTGTCTGTTTTTTTTCTACCATACTATATGCTCTCTTATAATTATTAAGTCGTTGATTCCAACCATGGCATCATAGATCTCAACTCTTTACCTATTTTTTCAACTGGATGACTTAAGTCCGCTTCTCTTAGATCATTATATTTATGTAGACCTTCATCATTTTCAGCAATCCATTCTCTAGCAAATCTTCCACTTTGGATATCATCCAAAACTTTTTTCATAGCATCTTTTACTGAATCATCAATTATTCTAGGTCCTACAGTGTAATCTCCGTATTCTGCTGTAGTAGAAACAGAATATCTCATACCTTCTAATCCACCTTGGTATATCAAGTCTACAATTAGTTTAAGTTCATGTAATACTTCAAAATAAGCTGATTCCGGTTGATAACCAGCCTCAGTTAATACTTCAAAACCAGCCTTAATCAAAGCTGTAACTCCACCACATAATACAGCCTGTTCTCCAAATAAGTCAGTTTCTGTTTCTTCTTTAAATGTTGTCTCTAAAATACCTGCTCTTCCACCACCAATACCTTTTCCGTAAGCTAATCCAATTTTATGAGCATTTCCTGAAAAATCTTTATCAACTGCGATAAGACATGGAACTCCTAAATCTCTTTCAAAAACAGCCCTAACTCTATGGCCAGGCGCTTTAGGTGCAATCATGATTACATCCACATTATCTGGAGGTTTTACTTCATCATATAAAATTGCAAATCCGTGAGCAAAAAGCAAAATATCATTTTCATCCAAATTATCTTTTATATCCTCGTTATATACTTTTTTCATTGAAGGATCAGGGATACACAAACTAATGAGTTGAGATTTTTTTACTGCATCAGATATACTAAAAACTTCAAATCCATCATGTTCAGCTTGTTCTTTAGATTTGGATCCTTCATACAAACCAATGATTACATTAAATCCTGAGTCCTTAAGATTTTGTGCATGAGCATGCCCTTGAGAACCATAACCAATAACAGAAATTGTTTTGTCTCTTAGTATTTGATCATCAATATCTTTATCATAATATAATTTTGCCATTTTTCTCCTTCTTTCTATTTTTATACTGAACCTGATGCATCTTTATCAGCTATATAAATATCTGAATTATCTGATTCACCAAACTCTCCATCATTTATGCCAATTTTTGTAGCTCCTCTTAATGTTGCTATTCTACCTGTCCTCATGACTTCTATAACGCCAAATTGGTCTAATAGTTCAATAAAAGAATCTATTTTTGATTTACCTCCAGCTAGCTCAAAAGTAATGTTATTAATTCCTACATCAACAACATTTACTCTGAATACCTTAGATAATTCTAAAATTTCTACTCTTTGAGATTCATTACACTTAACTTTTATAAGTGCTAACTCTCTCCACACAATATTTTTTTCACTTATATCAGAAGCTTCAACAACATCTATAAGTTTATTTAATTGGGAAGAAATGTTCTTAACTGAATTTTCTGCACCTCCAACAACAAAAGTCATTCTAGAAAAGGCCTTTTGCTCAGAATGGCCAACAGCCAAACTTTCAATATTTACACCTCTTCTTCTGAAAAGACCTGAAATTCTCGCAAGAACACCAGGTTTATCATGAACAAGCGCTACTATTGTTCTTCTGTGAATACCTTCAGTCATTTATTTTTTTTCCTCCTCAATAAGCTGATCTACACTTCCGCCTGCAGGAATCATAGGGAAAACATAATCTACTTTTTCAATTACAAAATCAACAACAACTGGACCATCATGATTATTAGCTTCATTTATTGCTTTTTCCAAATCATTTTGATTTTCTACTCTAATTCCCTTAATACCATAAGCCTCTGCAAGCTTTACAAAGTCAGGATTCCCTGTGTAAGTTTCATGCATATTTTGTCCATTGTAAAACATATCTTGCCATTGAGTAATCATACCTAAATGGTTATTATTCAAAATAGCATATTTAATTGGAAGATTATTCTCAGCCACTGTCGCTAATTCTCCAACAGTCATTTGAAATCCTCCATCTCCACAAATAGACCAAACTGTCTTATCAGGAGCTCCAATTTGAGCTCCTATAGCACTTGGTATTTCATACCCCATAGTTCCTAAACCTCCGGAAGAAAGCCAAATACTATTTTTTTTGAAATTATAATGCTGGGCAGCCCACATTTGATGCTGTCCAACACCTGTACATACTACAGCATTACCATCAGTAAGGTCCGATAGTGTCTTAATGACTTGTTGTCCAAGTAAACTTTCAGATTCTGGGATCATTAAAGATGGATGTTCAGATTTAAAATGTTCTACTTCTTTCAACCATTCAGTATGAGTTTGAGAATCAACCTTAGGATTTAGTAATTCTAAAACCTCATTAATATCCCCTAAAATAGGAGCATCTATTTTTACAGTTTTATTTATCTCTGCTGGGTCAATATCAATATGAATCTTCTTTGAATTTTTCCCAAATCTTTTTGCATTACCTACAATTCTGTCATCAAACCTTGATCCTATAGCAATAATCAAATCTGCCTCATCAAGAGCTATTGAAGCATATGCCATTCCGTGCATTCCGGGAAATCCTGTAGAAAGAATATGATCCTCTGGAAAAGCAGAAATACCCAATAATGTTGTCACAACAGGAATCTGTGCTTTTTCAGCTAAATCAAGTAGCTTCTTTTGAGCCTTAGAAATTATCACTCCATGACCTGCTAAAATAATAGGTTTTTTAGCTTCATTTATAAGCTTTACTGAATTTTCTATTTGATTTTGGTCAATTTTTAAATAAGGATTATAACCTGGAAGATTTATTTTAGAATCTTTTGAAAAATCATACTCAGCCAACTCATCAAATACATCTTTAGGAATATCAATTAGTACTGGACCAGGCCTTCCTGTTCTGGCTATATGAAATGCTTCATGAATAACAGAACCAATTTCAGATGCTTTCATTACTAAGTAATTATGTTTTGTCACTGGTAAAGTAGCTCCTGTTATATCAGTTTCTTGGAAAGCATCAGTTCCTATTGCTGGCCTTCCAACCTGTCCTGTTATTGCTACAAGTGGAACTGAATCCATCATTGCAGTTGCCATACCTGTTATAAGGTTTGTAGCACCTGGACCAGAAGTAGCAAATGCAACTCCTACTCTACCTGTAGTTCTTGAATAACCATCTGCAGCATGACAAGCACCTTGTTCATGCCTTGTAAGAATATGCTTTATCTCAGGAAATTTATTTAAGGTTCCATAGAGAGGCAATATAGCTCCACCTGGTATCCCAAAAACAGTATCGACTCCCTCTTTTATAAGAGCTTTACATACTATTTCACTACCTTTTATTAAATTTTCTTTCATTTTTTTCTCCATATTTACAAAAAAAAACTCGCCCTTTCAATAAGGACGAGATAACCCCGCGGTACCACCTTTATTGCATAATAATTTATGCCACTTCTTTTTCCTGTTTCGTAGAAATACGTTTTCACTTACTTGCTTTCAGAGAAACCACTTCTAGGCGAGTTCATTAATTATTATTATTGATTTTCAGCAAACATCAACTCTCTAAGAAAAATAATTAACTACTACTCCTATTCATCGTGTTGATTTCTATTATATAACTATATAGACTAAATAGCTATTAAACTCCTTTTTTTATGGAAATTATAAAAACCAAAGATATTAAAAATTCAGAAATTTCTGAACTCTATAATTTTTTTTATAAATTACCAACCCATGGATTTTTAGATTTTTCAAAAGATAAAAAGAATTTTGAAAAAGAGATAGATGAGTTAATAAAAGATAAAAAATATAGATTTGCAATTGAGTACGAGAATAACAAAATAACAAACTATTTTCTTATTAAAAACGAAGACTCATTAAAAAGATCTATAGTTATGACCTATGACTTAAAAAAAATCAAAAATAATATCAATATAATTAAGGATTTCACAAAATCAAACAAACTAGAAATTGGGATCAGAAATTCTGAAAAAAATCAGATTAAGGAGAATTATTTTTTTGATTACATAAGAACTTATAATTTCATGAAATTAAAAAGAAATAAATCATTTGGAAAAATAAATAGTGATTTATCTATATTTGAGTCTGTAAATTATAAAAATTATTATAAAGAACTAGTAACAATTCAAAATGACTGCTTTGCAGACCAATATGGTTACGAAGCTAATAATTTGAATGATTTTAAACTAGAAATACAAAATTTAGAAAAAAGAAAAATTAATTCTTTTTTTGAAATTTCTAAAAATATTAAGAACACATGGTTAGGATATGCTTGGACACAATTAAATCTCGAAAATCATGAAGGGAGATTATCAATGTGCGGAGTAAAAAAAGAATTTAGAAACAAAGGAATAGCAAAACCATTAATAATTTCTTCATTAAATAATTTAATAAAAAATAATTGTGAATTGATATATCTAGAAGTTGATAATGAAAATGAACCTGCAAAGAAAATCTATAAAAGTTTAGGTTTTAATAAATACAGTGAACTTGATTGGTTCAATATTAAATACTGATTTTTTTATACAAATCTTCTAAAACATTTTGCCATTCGAATTTTTTTAAGTTTTTATGATCATTCTCAGTAATAATAAATTTATCAATATTTTCAAAAAACTTTATAATATTTTTTGAAAGTTCTCGGCTAGACAACATATCAAGCACTATTCCATTCTTCATATGATTTACAAAATCTTGCATTCTACCGGTTTTTGATACTATCACTGGTGTTTCAGAAGATAGCGCCTCAAGGCATACTATTCCAAATGTTTCAGATCTTGAAGGGATTATAACTAAGCTAGAAGATTTATAGTAGTCCCTTAATTTATTTTGGGGAACTGAGCCGAACCAATAAATTTTTTCTGAAATTTTTTTTTCATTTAAATCTTTTTCTAAATCTTTTTGTTTATCAGAGCCTAAATCACCTCCAACTATTCCAAGTCTTATAGATTCATTTTGTCTTGAAAGAATCTTTATACTATCTATTGCTATATCTAGCCCTTTTAAGTAATCATTTCTCCCAACAAAAAGAATTAATTTTTCATTAGAATTTAGTTTTATAGTTCTATTTTTAGAATTTTCTTTATCTTGATAGAAATATTTTCTATCAAAACCAGGAGTTGAATTTATTATTTTTTCTTCAGGAAGTAAATATTTATTTACCAATGTATCTCTTTCAACCTTAGAAAAAGATAATGTAAAATCAAAAAATTTAAAAATAGATTTTTCTATTTCAATTCTTTTTTGATCGATTTTATAATTTTCATAATGCACTTTTTTCAAATATTCTAAAGTATGAGATATATTAATTTTCAATAAACTTTTTTTATTAAAATATTTTTTTGAAAAATTTCCGGAAGTATAATAATTACTAATCAATACATCTGTTTGATCTGATATATTTTTCAGAAACAAGTTTTTTTCTCTTAAATCAATATGAATCAACTTAAAATCTTTATAACTAGTTTCAAAATTACAGTTTTCATGTTTCTTAGAAATTAAAAAAACTTTTTGTTGCTTTTTAAGTAAAAATTCAAGAAGATTTTTGACATAAATATTAAGACCTCCTGAATTACCTAGACCTATTTTTTGGCCTGGACAAGAGTGGATAGATACAATAGTAAAAATTTTAGTCATTTTTTGAGATTTCAAAAGTATAGAGAATTTTGTCTACTGCACCTAAATCGTACTTATATCTCTCATTTCCTCTCATGAAATCAAACACGGTTAATTTATTCTCTATTGATCTTTTTATTGCAAATGCATGATTTAATAATCCAGAAGAAAAATTATTATAAGATGGATCAAAGCCTGAATTATACAAAAATCTACTATTTTGATGTAAAAATGAAATAGAACAAGCTGCTGTTTTATTATCTATTTTTAAATAAGAATATGCTAGAGAGTTTTCTTCTAACATCTTAATAATTAATTCTGTGAAAAATTGCTCCATTTTGGGAGTCATAAATAGATTTTTTTCATCTGAACTAATTTTATGGAGCCTAAAAAATTCTCCTAATATCTCATCTTTATATTCCAATGTGCTTAAGTCTCCAGATGAGAAATCAGAATTTTGTTCAAGCCTTCTAATTTTTCTTCTTAATTCATGTCTCTTTTTTTTGGGTAAAAGTGCTAAATATTCGTCCCAAGAATTTGGTAAGGATAAGTAAGGAGAAACATCTTCTTGTTGAGAATTTATACTATAATTATCTAGAATTTTTTCATTTGTAAGAAATTTAAAGGTTGGAGAATCATCAGATATAGAATATAGAATCAATTTATTTATATCTAAATTAAAGATTTGATTTATTAAATCTTCAAAATCATTTCTTGTATATTCCATATGTAAGATATTGTTGTAGTCAACAATGTCCTTATCACCAATGATACTTGCTTCAGAATTTCTATATTTTATAGGGATGAAAAAATTAGAATTTTTTATGTATGCAAAATCATATCCTTCTGAAAAATGATTTAGCCATATTTCTTTCCAGATTTGTAAATCATAAGGAGATTTATGTAGACAAGTTCTCTCAAAATCATTCCACGTTTGATTTAATTTTATATTATTCAAGAATATTCTCCATTAAAAAAATCTACTAAAAAAGCTTTTAGACTTTCCCGAAATTATAGCATCAGATATATCTTCAATTTTAGAAGAAGTCTTAATTATTTCTGACTTTAAATATTTTTGAGCAACCTCTGGATCCTTAAGCCCATTACCGGTTAAAATAAATACTATTTTTTTCCCAATATAATCAATATTTGAATCTGAATATTTTAAAAATCCTGCTAGAGATGACGCAGAAGCGGGTTCACAAAAAATACCTTCTTCTTTGGCAAGTAAAGACTGGGCTTCAATAATATTCTTATCTGATACTTTTAAGAATTCACCTTTGGTTTGAGAAATAGCTTCTTTAGCAAGAGTTGAGCTGGCAGGATTACCAATTCTTATAGCACTAGCAATTGTTTGAGGAGATTTGATTATTTTTTTATCAACCAAAGGAGCTGAGTTTTCAGCTTGAACTCCGATTAATCTTGGATAGTCTAAGATTTTATTTTCAGCCTTGTACATTTTATAACCTTTAAAATATGAGCTAATATTTCCTGCATTACCAACAGGCATAAACTGAAAATCAGGACTTGAACCAAGTTCATCTACTATCTCAAATGCACCTGTCATTTGTCCTTCTAATCTAAAGGGGTTTATAGAATTTACAATTTCTAAATTTAATGAATCAGATATCTCTCTAACAGCATCTAATGCTTGATCAAAATTGCCATTTATTGATATAACTTTTGCACCATATGCCATTGCTTGTAATAGTTTCCCTAGAGCTATTTTCCCTGATGGAATAATCACAATAGTCTCAAGGTTATATCTTGCTCCATAAGCTGCAGCAGAGGCAGATGTATTTCCAGTAGAAGCACATATGATTTTAGTTTTATTTTTTTCGATGGCTTTTGAAACAGCCATAAACATTCCTCTATCTTTAAAAGAGGAAGAGGGGTTACATCCTTCTAATTTAAAAAACATCTCGCATTTGTATTTTTCTGAAAGATTGTTTGATTTTACTAAGGGGGTAAATCCTTCTCCTAAAGTCACTTCTGGAGTTTTAGATGTAATAGGTAAAAATTTTTTATAATGATTAAATAAACTGTTGCTCATAGCTTCATAATATAAGAATAATATAAGTATATATTATTTTATTGAGATGGAGGTTGATAAACATTTTGCTCAGTTTCTTCAGTTTCAAGATCTAAAAATTCTGAGTTTGAAGCAAGTAATACTTTTGTATTAATCCAGTTATAAATATCACTATTAATATCCATCCATAAATTGTATTCTTCATTAAATGAATTAATAAAATTTTCAAATTCCGTATCCGCAAGCTGTTCAAAGTATTTTTCTTCAATTTCTCTAGCATCAGAAAAATCATTTATATAGTAAAAAGCAAAAACTTTGTCTTGAGAGTTTTTATATGGAGTTGTTATAAAAGTATTTGGAGTAGGGATGGATTCTTTTCCTTCATTGAAGTAAACCAATCTATCTATTTTTTCATCGACACCACGAGGCATCCATCCAATATTACCCTTAGTTCGTAATACTTCTTTATCTTCTGAAAATTCTAATGCTATATTTTCTATGGATGAGCCCATAGTAAGTTTACGTTCAATAGAGTTAATTACAGAAACATCTGGAGATTCAAAAATAATTTCATATAGTTCTACATGGGGTTGAATTCGAGACATATCTCTTGCAACTAAGTTTCTTAATTTTTCTCTAAAAATAGTCCGCTTAATATAGTTTTTATATTCATCATCAGACAATCCAGTTTTATTTAAAAATTGTCTATAAGATTCACTTACGTTTGCTTTATATTCTTTTGAATTTTCCACAGAAATAAATCCCATTAAAACTTCTATTCTTCTATCAACCTCATCTGAAGTTACAGATATTCCAAACCGGGGAGCTACTTGATATGCCAACTCTCCCTCTAAAATAACCCTTAATGCTTCAAAAAGAGAATTCCCTATTTCAAACTCCATCCCTAAGTCTTCCGTTATTCTTTGGTTAAACCTTATAAACTTAACAACATCCCCTCTTGTATAGGTAACATCTCCAACTTTAATTGCATCTTTCATTGGTGGAATTATATATGTTACTGAATAGAAAAAAGCCAAAATTAAGAATAAAAATATAAATACAGAAAATCCTAGATAAAAAAAAGGTCTAAATATAAAAGATTTATTTTTATTATCAGCTAATAACTCAAATCTTGATTTACCTTTATTTGAGGTAATACTTCTTCTACCAAGCTCAAAGGAGTCTTCTACCTCAGAATTTTTAAATAATTGTGTGTTATCTTCATTAGCCATTAGAACAAATTTCTGTTGATAAAATTTCTAGAAACTTAAGAATCTTCAGATTTTTTTTCAGTTGTTTCTACTGTAGCTTCTTCAGCTGTCTCTGTTGTAGCTTCTTCAGTTGTTTCTGCTGTAGCTTCTTCAG